>ERZ507021.200-NODE-200-length-30797-cov-46.4062_pt1 | contig 30797 bp, 30 predicted proteins | sample MGYA00512877_ERZ507021 | MGnify/ENA metagenome assembly ERZ507021 | reverse complement strand
TCCATTGTGATAAACTGCACCTTTCGTCGAACTTTCAATGGGTACTTCAAAAAGTGGTTTCGAATCGTGGTTTGGCGACGATTATCAAGGATGGTTATGAGCTCGTTGGTCTCATAGTTTTGAGCGATAAAAGCCAAGGCACCTTTCTTGAACCCAAACTCATCCCAGGACATTATAGCTGGGAGTTTGTCATAATGTTTCTTGAAAGTGAACTGGTCAAGCTTACGATAGACAGTGGACGTCGACACACGAAGTCTTCTGGCAATATCAGTTAGTGACACCTTCTCAGTTAGGAGTTGTGTAACCTTTTGTCGGACTAGATTGGAGATTTGGCAGTTTTTCTCAACGATTGATGTCTCAGCCACCGTTACTCTCTTACAACTTTTGCACTGGAAACGACGTTTTTTCAGACATAGTAGTGTCGGCGTTCCCGCTTGTTCGAGAAGAGGAATTTTAGAAGTTTTTTGAAAGTCGTACTTGATCATCTTTCCATGGCAATGAGGGCATGGTGGTGCAGGATAATCCAGTTTTGCTTGAACCTCGATATGAGTATCCGTTTCAAAAACAAGAGAAATAATGATGTTAGGGTCTTTAATTCCGATTAATTCTGTGGTATTCTTAATAAGTCTCATAAGTTCTTCCTAATGATGGTTTGGTTGCTTTTCATTATAGTTCTTATGGGACTTTTTGTCTGCATTCAAAAAGCTCCATAATCTCTACAGTGGTTTTACCCACTACAGAAATTATAGAGCCGAAATAGCTTGAGTCGTTATGAAAATGGTACTAGTTCAGTCTCTACGGAACTAATAGACATCATTTGTCAGAAGTTTAATGTATCTTATGTCGATATTGTAGGAGAAGACAAAATGCTTAATCCTGTTGAAGATTATGAATTGACTTTAAAAATTGAAATAGTGAAAGAAAGAGGTGCTAATCTATTATCTCGACTCTATCGTTATCAAGATAGTCAGGGAATTAGCGTTGATGATGAATCTAATCCTTGGATTTTAATGAGTGATGATCTATCTGATTTGATTCATACGAATATCTATTTAGTAGAAACTTTTGATGAAATAGAGAGATATAGCGGTTATTTGGATGGAATTGAACGTATGTTAGAGATATCTGAAAAACGGATGGTAGCCTAATGGAAATCCAAGATTATACCGATAGTGCATTTAAGCAGGCTTTAGAGCGGAACCTTCGTTCTCTGATAAGAGAAAAAAAGTTCAGTAAGCAACCTATAGCGATTTTGCTTGGAGGGCAAAGTGGTGCTGGTAAGACTACAATTCATCGTATCAAACAGAAAGAATTTCAAGGGAATATTGTTATTATTGATGGAGATAGTTTTCGCTCTCAGCATCCACACTATTTAGAACTGCAGCAAGAATATGGCAAAGATAGTGTAGAATACACCAAAGATTTTGCAGGGAAAATGGTAGAGTCTTTAGTAACCGAATTGAGTCATTTGGGATACAATCTTTTGATCGAGGGAACTTTACGAACAATTGATGTTCCAAAGAAAACGGCACAACTCTTGAAAAATAAGGGATATAAAGTACAATTAGCCTTGATTGCGACAAAACCTAAGCTGTCTTATCTGAGCACCCTTATCCGATACGAAGAACTGCACGCTATTAATCCAAATCAAGCACGCGCAACTCCAAAAGAACATCATGATTTCATTGTAAAACATCTAGTTGATAATACACGACAATTGGAAGAACTGACTATCTTTGAAAGAATTCAAATTTATCAACGAGATAGAAGTTGTGTATATGATTCAGAACAAGATAAGACTTCAGCAGCAGAAGTGCTACAAGAATGCCTCTTCGGAAAATGGAGCAAGGTAGAGGAAGAGATGTTGAAGGTGGGAGAAGAACGGTTGAGGGAGATGAGTAAAAGTAATGGAAACGATGTATAGTTATATGAAGTATCTAATTCAAGAAGAACCTATTATTACTGATGAAGGTAAGCAGATTGAGGTTTTTCATTTAGACATTCAAGATGAACCAGAGATTTTTGAAGATTGGGCAAAACAATTCAGAAGAAATTATTGTTCGGATGAAAAATTACAACATATGACATATGTAATGGGGATAGAATCTTCGAAATATTTAAATGAAAATAAACTACCGTGTGTACCTTCAACAAAATCAGGTGATTTTGGTGAAATTTTAGTATCTGATTATCTACAATATTTTGAAAACTATCTTGTTCCCAGAACTCGTTTTAATAGCAGAGAAAATAAAGATAGACCAACTTTAGGAAGTGATGCGTTGGGATATAGATATGATCCTAAAGCTCCAGGTAATGCCGAAGTCATAGTCATAGAAGTGAAATCATCAGCATCAAATAAGACTGATTTTAAAGCTAAAAATAGACTTCAAGAAGCTATTAACGATTCTAACAAGGACTTTGAAAGATTTTCTACATCAATTGTTGCTAGTTATGAAAAATTGTTTAATTCAAATCAAGATGAAGCTAATATTTTATCTAGATTTCTAAATATTACAGATAATCCGTATCAAGTTACATATGGAGCTGTTGCTATTCACTCGAATGTTTCTTTTAATTTGGACACTATTAAACAAGTTATTACGAAAAATCATGTGGCGTGTGATAAATTAAAACTGCTTGTGATACATTCTGAAAAATTGATGGATTTTATAAATGCACTTTATTTGAAAGCGAGTGACGTATGATAGAGTTTGGACAACGATCATTGTATTATTCAAAACTTGTGCGGTCTAAAGCAAAAATGTTTGAGTTTGCTGTTCCTAAGGAGAGTCATATTCAAATTTCAGAAGAAGCTCAAAAATCATTTCTTGTGGCACTAGCAATTGTTGCAGATACTGCTAGGAAGTATTTTGAAGATTATATCAATCATAAGCAGTTTAGTTTACAATTAAAAAATCAATTACAGCACGCTGCTGAATATTTTGATGCATTGCTGGCGTCAGGATTAGGAAATTCGGCTGAATATCAAGACTATATTGCAATACTGGGTACCACAGCTTATTATCTAGGCGATTATAATGGTAGTTCGAGAGTTATGATTAACTATATATCGGATGATATCCAGTTATTAGAAGACAGTATGACTCTTATCAAAGTGTTTATTGACGTTATAATGGATGAACCCTTTTTGAATCATACTCCAATAGAAGGTAAATACTCTCGTGAGTTAAATACTCTAGTTGAATCATATAGAAATTATATTTTATCAAAAACTGAGTTTTCTCCAGATGTTTTTAGTGATTTACAAGATATAGTATATAGAACTGGGAGTGATTTTTCTGTAATTATTGTAAACTGTCTTTTGGCAGTAGTATGTAAAAAAATAAATAGTTCATCAACAAAATTACTGCCTGAATTTTCAGATTTAGATTTTTCATCATGGCAGGATTATATACAAACAGAAGGTAGTATAAAAGAGCTTTGGCCTTCTCAAATTGAATTAGGAAGAAAAGGGATATTTTCAGGTAAATCGGGAATAGTTCAAATGCCAACAAGTTCAGGTAAAACAGCCTCAATCAATCTAATATTAAGATCAGCATTTTATTCAAATCGAGTTTATAATGCATTGATTGTTGCACCTTTTAGAGCATTATGTAGAGAAATATATCGAGATATTAATACACATTTCGTCGATGAGAATAATGTGGTTGTTAGTGAAGTTTTTGATTTACCAGAGATTCCACAGGATTTCTCAATTTTTAATGATGGTAAAAAAAGAGTTTTTATACTTACTCCAGAGAAGTTGTTATTTTTATTGAGAAATCATCAAAGTTTTATTGATGAAATAGGACTTTGTATTTTTGATGAAGCACATCTTTTTGATGATCCAAGTCGTGGAACCAATTTTGAATTACTGTTGTCAACAGTTAAACAAATTTTCCCAAAAGAAATACAGAAGATTTTAATATCTGCTGTAATACCAAATAGTGAAGATATAAATCGGTGGTTTAACGAAGATGGAGTAATTGTTTCTAATAATTCGATAAAAACAACAGAGAAAAGAGTTGCGTTTAGTGATTTAAACGGGAGTAATGAGCAATTATATTTTGTAAATCCTATTACATTTGAAGAAGAATTTTTTGTTCCACGTACTATTAGTGTAAGTAGACTAGAGCAGCTTGGAAAAGAACGTAAACAAAAAGTATTTCCAGAACTAACAAACAAAAATGATATAAGTATCTATTATGGCATTAAGCTAATTAATAATGGTGGAGTAGGAATTTTTTGCGGAAGAAAAGACACAGTCAGTGCTGTTTTACGTAAATTTATAGACTTAAATAATAGGAATTATGATCTAAGCAATTTTTTAACAAACTCAGATATCTCTGAAGTTGAAAAAATAGGAAACTTAATAGGTCAAAATTTAGGATATGATAGTGTTGAATATACATGTAGTCAGCTAGGAGTTTTTTCACATCATTCAGGTATACCTATGGGGATACGCATTGCTATAGAGTATGCATTTTCAAAAAGTAAAATAAATAATGTAATATGTACTTCAACCTTAGCACAAGGTGTAAACTTACCCATTAAATACTTGATCATCCCAAGTGTGTATCAAGCAGGAGATGCAATAAAAGTTCGTGATTTTCAGAATTTGATAGGTAGAGCAGGCAGGGCTGGAAAATATACAGAAGGAACAATAATCTTAACAGAGCCCAATATTTATAAATCACCAAAAAATAAATGGAAAAAACAAAACTATGAAGCATTATTAAATCCTATTAATACAGAGGGTTGTCAAAGTAATATTCTCAGTATTGTACAATTTAAATCAGTAGTTCCAACTAAATATCGATTGAATCCCATAGATTTTGATTATTGGAGTTTGATTAAAGAGAAATTTGACAGTGATGTAGACTACAGAACAAAAGTAAATAATATTTTATCAGAATTAAAAGAACAAGACAGTCCTTTTTTCAAGGATTTTAATTCTAAGATAAACCAGATTGATAATACACTAATTGCAATTGAAAATTATATTGCTTCTATGTATGCTACTGAACTGGAGACTGATAGTTTAGCTGAAAATACTTTTGGATATTTTTTAGGTAATGAAGAGGAGCAAGAAAAGATAAAAGAATTATTTGTCTTGATAAAATCTAAAATAGATACCAGTTTTGTGGAAACTGAAATAATTGCAAAAAACTCAATTGGATTGTATCAATCTGAGTGGTTAAAAGTATGGGTTCAGGAAAATAGAACTTCTATCCTTTCTTGCGAGAGAGAAGAAGATTTATTAAATATTTTAACTGAGATAATAATAGTTTTTTCAAATAATAAGGAGATAGGAAAATTAAGTGTAGAAAATTTAAATTATATTAGTCAACTCTGGATTAACGGTATTTCTTACTTTCAAATACTGGAAAGTTGTACTGAAAAGTTAATTAAAATTGAAAGAAGAGGAAATTTAAAACCAATTGATTTGTCTGATATTATCTCCATTTGTGATAATGGGTTAGGGTATGAAACATTAATGATTTTAAATGCAGTTAACAATATTCTTGAAGAATTGTTTGGAGAGAAAATGGAGGTGCTAACTAGACTGATAAGGAGACTGAAGTATGGCTTATCTCTTGAAAAAGAAATCAATATCTATGAATTGGGTTTTTCAGATAGAATTGTAGTTCAATTGATTGCTCAAGAGATTAATTCTCTAAGTAAAAATCAGATTAGAAGTGAAATTAAGCAGAAATCATCTAGAATTGAAGATAAATTGAGTGATTTTCCAAGTTACTATACACGGTTAATTAATGAAATGTAAAATAGTTGATAGAAAGGAGAAAAATGACTAAAATATCTTTCGAAATCCAACAACAAATTATTCAGTGTTTTGGATTGTGTTTTCATTATAAAGATACTGTCGTTTCATTTATGCAGGCTTCAGGAGTTCCTAATAATTTGATATTAAGATGGAAATCAGAACCGAAGTTTGTGTGGGCGAAAAATGTTATAAATGAACTTAATAAAACAGAAAATGGAAGATTTATAATTAGACAAATAGCAACTGAATTTTATAAGATGAAAAATATTCCTGATGAAGTTCAAGATAGAGATAGAGGATTAGATGCGTTAAGAAAATTAAAGCGACTGATAGGTGATACTCAACAGAATAAGGTTAACGAGACACTTAATAATTCTTATCATCGTTCAAAACAGGAAGTGAAAATACAACTCAGGCAACAACGCCTTCAAAAAATTGAAGAACTAAAAACGGAGTATTATTCGCTATTTTCAAGTGATAATCCTCAAGAAAGAGGATATTGTTTAGAAAAAATTGTTGCTAATTTATTCAGAATTAATGATATTGATTACCATGGTTCGTATAGAAATATCACAAATACTCAACAGTTAGATGGCTATTTTAGGTTTGAAGGTTTTGATTATTTAGTTGAAATGAAATGGGAAAAAAATCCAGTAAATTCTCCGAAAATAGCTTCTTTAAAACAAAAAGTTGATACAAAACTAACTTCGACTCGGGGACTGTTTCTTTCAATAAATGGTTTTAGAGATGAAGTAATACAGGATTTTTCTAATAAAGATGCTAAAATTTTATTTATGGATGGACAAGAATTAGCTTATATTCTAGAAAATAGAATTAGTTTGTACGAAGCTTTAAAAGTTAAGATAATTGGTGCTTCTAAAACTGGCAATCCAAATGTTTCTATAATTAATCAAGAATAACTTTTCCGAGAGTTTCGGCTCTCTTTTTTCTTACCCCTTAACTCTCTTGAAATGGTAGACTTATGGACGCCAAGTTTACTTGCAATTTGGCAAGGTTTCAAACCTAATTCTAAGTAGGTTTCTATCTTTATTCGGTCGGTTATGGTAAGATGTGAGTAGCTCATAATTTTTCCTTTCGTAACTAGTTTGTTCAATTCTATTTTACTAGAAAAACCTTATGAGTTTTTATTGTGCACTTATATTGTATTTCCAAGAGACAAAAATCCCCACCAGAAAGAAATTCTGGTGGGGTATTTGGTGGGGAACCAAATATAATTAATTAGATTTTAGCGTTTTAAAACAATACAAAATGCTGTTAAATCAATCAAATCACTTTAAATTAGGTTTATATTTTATTCCCACTCTACAGTTGCAGGTGGTTTACTTGTAATATCGTAGACGATACGGTTAACGTGGTCAACTTCGTTAACGATACGAACAGAAATCTTTTGAAGAACTTCCCATGGAAGTTTCGCAAAGTCAGCTGTCATGCCGTCAATTGAAGTGATAGCACGGATAGCGATAGTGTAGTCATAAGTACGGCCATCACCCATAACACCGACAGAGCGAACGCCTGTGTTAACAGTGAAGTATTGCCATACATCACGATCAAGACCAGCTTTGGCAATTTCTTCGCGAAGGATAGCATCAGACTCACGAACAGTTTCAAGTTTCTCTTCAGTGATTTCACCCATAACACGGATGGCAAGTCCTGGTCCTGGGAAAGGTTGACGCCAAACGACTTCATCAGGCATTCCCATCTCAGTACCAAGGGCACGGACTTCATCTTTAAAGAGGGTGTTAAGTGGTTCAATCAATTCAAACTGCATGTCTTCTGGAAGACCACCAACGTTGTGGTGAGATTTGATTGTTTGAGCTGTCTCAGTACCTGATTCAATAATATCAGTGTAGAGTGTTCCTTGAGCCAGGAAGTCTACACCTTTAAGTTTGCTTGCTTCGTCATCAAAGACGTAAACAAACTCGTTACCGATGATTTTACGTTTTTTCTCAGGATCATCAACACCAGCCAAGAGGTCTAGGAAGCGTTTAGAAGCATCAACACGGATAATGTTAAGGCCAAATTTACCTCCAAGCATCTCCATAACTTGGTCACCTTCACCTTTACGGAGAAGACCGTGGTCAACGAAGATACATGTCAATTGATCTCCGATAGCTTTTTGCAAAAGGACACCAACAACAGATGAATCAACCCCACCTGAGAGCCCAAGAAGGACTTTACGGTCACCAACTGTTTCACGGATTTGTGCAATTTGCATATCTACGAAGTTAGCCATTGACCAGTCACCTTTGGCACCACAGATGCCAAAAGCAAAGTTTTTCAAGATATCATTACCATACACAGAGTGACGAACTTCTGGATGGAATTGGATACCATAGAAGTTTTTCTCAGTATCTTCCATCGCAGCGAATGGGCAATCCACTGAGTCACCAACAAGATGGAAACCTTCTGGAATTTCTGTAACAGCATCACCGTGGCTCATCAGAACGACTTGTTCTTCAGGAGTTCCAGCAAAGAGCTCTGATTGGGCACGAAGGCGAAGTGTTGATTGGCCATACTCACGGTTACCTGCTTCACCAGCAGGAACAACTTTACCACCGAGTTTGTGGGTCAAAAGTTGCATTCCGTAACAGATACCAAGAATTGGGATACCAAGCTCGAAAATTTCTTCGTCAATACCGAAAGCATCCTCGGCATAAACAGAGTTAGGACCACCTGAAAGTACGATACCGATAGGATTTATGGCACGGACTTCATCAGCAGTAATTTTATGGCTCTTCAATTCAGAGAAAACGCCAAATTCACGAATACGACGTGCAATCAGCTGATTGTATTGGCTACCATAGTCTAGAACAATGATTTTCTGCACATCATTCAAAGTAGAAATGTCAGTCATTATTACCCTTTCTTTTTACGTCACACATGGACTCTTTCTTATGCAATCATTGTATCACAAATTTATGGACTTAGCACCTAGATTTATACGAGAAACTGTAAGTCCCTTACTTATCTTTACAATTATGTCACTTTTTTTGTAAAATAGGAAAAAAGGAGGGGGGATTTGATGTTACCAGCGTATATTCGGATACATGATAAGATAAAGGAAGATGTTGATGATGGTGCTTGGAAAATCGGGCAACGTCTTCCTAGCGAGAGAGATCTTTGCGAGACTTTTGATGTGAGTCGGATGACTGTGCGCCAGGCGATAACACTTTTAGTGGATGAGGGGATTTTAGAACGCAAACCAGGCAGTGGAACCTTTGTGGCTAGCAGTCGAGTTAAGGAAAAAATGCGTGGAACTACGAGTTTTACTGAGATTGTCAAATCCCAAGGCAAGAAGCCGTCTAGTGAGCTTATTTCGTATCAACGTCTACATCCAAATGAGTTCGAAATCAAGAATTTAGGTGTCTTGCCACAGTCCCATGTCATTCGTATGGAACGTGTTCGTTTTGCCGATGACATTCCGGTTGCCTATGAAATTGCCAGTATCCCTGAGAAAATTATCCGAGGTTTTAAGGAATCAGATATTACCGAACATTTCTTCAAGACACTGACCGATAATGGCTATGAAATAGGAAAAAGTCAGCAGACCATATCAGCAAGTTCGGCCAATAGTAGTCTAGCCAAGCACCTTAAGGTTAAGACCGGTGATGCTCTCTTGAGTCTGATACAAATTTCCTTCCTCCAAGACGGACAGGCTTTCGAATATGTAAGAAGTTACTATGTTGGCGACCGTTTTGAATTTTATTTGGAGAACAATTAGAAGTCACTGCTTTTTTCTGCATAAGAATGGTGCTAACACCATGATTTTATGGTAAAATGGAGCTTATGGAAATTGAAAAAACCAATCGCATGAATGCCCTGTTTGAGTTCTATGCAGCCTTGTTAACAGATAAGCAGATGAACTATATTGAGCTATATTATGCGGATGATTATAGTTTGGCAGAAATTGCCGAGGAATTTGGTGTGAGTCGTCAGGCCGTATATGATAACATCAAGCGTACTGAGAAGATTTTAGAAGCTTACGAGATGAAATTACATATGTATTCAGATTACATCGTCCGTAACCAAATTTTTGATGATATCATTGAAAAATACCCTGATGATAGCTATCTTCAGGAACAAATTGCTGTGCTTAGTAGCATTGATAATAGAGATTAGATTCAAGCAGAGAGTAAGAGAGGAAATGATATATGGCTTTTGAAAGCTTAACGGAACGCTTGCAAGGCGTTTTCAAAAATTTAAGACGTAAAGGAAAACTTTCAGAGAAAGAAGTTCAAGAAGTCACTAAAGAGATTCGTTTGGCACTTCTTGAAGCAGACGTAGCTCTACCAGTTGTTAAGACATTTATCAAACGTGTTCGTGAACGCGCTGTAGGTCACGAAATTATTGATACTCTTGATGCTTCACAACAAATCATTAAGATTGTTAATGAAGAATTGACAGAGATTCTTGGGTCTGAAACATCTGAAATTGAGAAATCTCCAAAGATTCCAACAATCATTATGATGGTTGGTCTTCAAGGGGCTGGTAAAACGACCTTTGCTGGTAAATTGGCTAATAAGCTGATTAAAGAACAAGAAGCCCGTCCAATGATGATTGGAGCGGACATCTATCGTCCAGCAGCCATTGACCAGTTGAAGACTTTAGGGCAACAAATCAATGTTCCTGTTTTTGATATGGGTACAGAGACACCGGCGGTTGAGATTGTCAGAAATGGTTTGGAACAAGCGCGTGCCAATAAGAATGACTATGTCTTGATTGATACGGCTGGTCGTTTGCAGATTGACGAAACCCTCATGCAAGAGTTGCGTGATATCAAAGGTTTTGCTCATCCAAATGAGATTCTCTTGGTTGTAGATAGTATGATTGGTCAGGAAGCTGCTAACGTTGCCAAGGAGTTCAATGAACAACTAGATATCACAGGTGTCGTTCTTACTAAAATTGATGGTGATACACGTGGTGGTGCGGCTCTTTCTATTCGTGAGATCACTGGTAAGCCGATTAAATTTACAGGTACTGGTGAGAAAATTACGGATATCGAGACTTTCCACCCTGACCGTATGTCAAGCCGTATCTTAGGTATGGGTGACCTTCTTACCCTTATTGAAAAAGCTTCTCAAGAATACGATGAGAAAAAGTCTCTTGAGTTGGCTGAAAAGATGCGTGAAAATACCTTTGATTTCAATGACTTCATCGACCAATTAGACCAAGTGCAAAATATGGGTCCTATGGAGGATTTGCTTAAGATGTTGCCAGGTATGGCTAACAATCCTGCCTTGGCTAATGTTAAAGTAGATGAGAAACAGATTGCTCGCAAGCGTGCCATTGTGTCATCAATGACACCAGAAGAGCGTGAAAATCCTGATCTCTTGACACCAAGCCGTCGTCGCCGTATTGCCAATGGTTCGGGGAATACCTTCATCGAAGTAAACAAGTTTATTAAAGATTTCAATCAAGCCAAACAAATGATGCAAGGCGTTATGTCTGGCGACATGGAACAAATGATGCGTCAAATGGGTCTTAACCCAAATAATCTGCCAAAAAACATGCCAAATATGCCTGATATGGGTAATATGGACATGTCTGCTCTTGAAGGCATGATGGGTGGCGCTGGTATGCCAGATCTAGGGAATATGGATCTAAGCCAAATGCTTGGTGGTGGTCTTAAAGGTAAAGTTGGTTCATTTGCCATGAAACATGCGATGAAGCGGCAAGCTAACAAGTTGAAGAAAGCTAAGAAAAAACGTAAATAAGAAACTTAGAACGCTAGGGCATTTTGCGCTAGTGTTTTTTTCTGAAAAATATTGACTTATATAACTATACACTGTAACATACTAATGTATATACAGTAAAAAGGAGTAAATTATGAAACCTAAAAAGAGAATTCAAGAAATGACCTTTGCAGCTTTATTAACTGCAATTGCTATCCTTATCCCAAGTATCATGCCAATTAAACTAATCATCCCACCGGCTTCGTATACTTTGGGGAGTCATGTTCCAATATTTCTAGCTATGTTTATATCTCCCTGGGTAACTGTTTTTGTTATCTTAGCTTCTAGTTTGGGATACTTTATGGCTGGCTATCCGATTGTGGTTGTTTTTAGAGCCTTTTCTCATATTATATTTGGTTTTTTAGGCGCACTCTATTTGAAAAAATTTCCACGAACGATAGAAAATCATAAATCATCATTGCTTTTTAACTTTGTTTTAGGGCTTATCCATGCTATAGGTGAAGTTCTTGCTTGTGTGATTTTTTATTCAGTAACAGGAGAGGATTTCCAAAAACTGTTCTATGTTCTCTTTGTTTTAGTTGGTTTTGGCACTATTGTCCATAGTATGATAGACTATGTTATAGCATTATCAATTTTCAAAAGTATTCGAAAAATACGTTAGTTGAAAGAGGGGTGGTTGGTCTATAGTTTCAAATCGAAAACAAGAATTATTGGCACTCTTAAAGGGAGCTAAAGAGGCAATAAATGGACAGAGTCTGGCGGAGCATTTTGGTGTGACACGTCAAATCATTGTTCAAGATATTGCACTTTTACGTGCAGATGGTGCCCAGATTATTTCAACTAATAGGGGATATATCTATAAAAGTAGCGATGACAATTCTTATGTACGTAGGCTGTTTAAGGTGAATCATACTGTGTCAGATATGAAAGATGAGCTTTTGGCTATTGTTGATAATGGCGGCCGTATTCAAAATATCATGATAGATCATCCAGTCTATGGAGAAATTCAGACTTTGTTGAAATTGACTTGTCGTCGAGATGTTAGTCATTTTTTATATCAATCATCGTCAAATGACTTTCACCCCTTATCTGATTTAACAAATGGAATTCATTACCATCTTGTCGAAGCAGATAGTGAGCAGGATATGGCTTATATAGAAGAGGCACTAAATCATCTAGGATTTTTAGTTAAAGAATAATACAAAAGAGAATTGTAAAAGTAGTTAGTTTCACTTGAAGTTAACTGCTTTTTTTGATAAACTTATGTTAGTTTATTAACTTACGGAGGTAGCCATGTTTTCAGGACAAAGACTTAAGGAAATTCGAGAAGCACAAGGGATGAGTCAGGCAGCAGTGGCTAAGCATCTAGGAATTTCTCGCTCCTCTTATTTTAATTGGGAAAATGGTAAGACGAAACCAAATCAAAAGAACCTATCGATTTTGGCTGAACTTTTTGGCGTAGCTGAGACCTATTTTCTTTCTGAACATGAGATTGTAGAAGTTTACTTGGAACTAAATGAGGAAAATCGTCAGGAAGCTTTGCGACTTACTAAGGCTCTCCTAGAAGAGCAAGAAGCAGAAAAGCAGAAAGCACCTGTTATTTCGCTTTACTCTTACAAAGTTTTCGAGCGTTTATCAGCCGGAACTGGTTACACTTACTTTGGTGATGGCAACTATGATGAAGTTTTCTATGATGAAGAATTAGATCATGATTTTGCATCGTGGGTATTTGGAGACTCTATGGAACCTACCTACCTAAATGGTGAAGTAGTGCTAATCAAACAAACAGGTTTTGATTATGATGGAGCTGTTTATGCTGTAGACTGGGACGGTCAAACCTATATCAAAAAAGTTTATCGCGAGGAAGATGGGCTACGATTAGTTTCTCTCAATAAACGTTATGGTGATAAGTTCGCACCCTATGACGAAGATCCCCGAATCATTGGTAAAATTGTCGGTAACTTTATGCCTGTTGAGGCTTAGTCAACTTTTATCGATTGGGCATCTTAAACTAAATCTGATATAATATAAGTAAAGTAAAGCCAAGTCTTTGGCTTTTTTTAAAGAGTTTAAATCATATTTTACTAAGAAAATAAAGAGGAGAGATATACATGGCTACTATTCAATGGTTTCCTGGTCACATGTCCAAAGCCCGTCGACAAGTTCAGGAAAATCTTAAGCATGTTGATTTTGTAACAATTTTAGTGGATGCACGTTTGCCACTGTCAAGTCAAAATCCCATGCTGACTAAAATTGTTGGTGATAAACCAAAACTTTTAATTCTTAATAAGGCTGACCTTGCTGATAGTAATCGTACAAAAGAGTGGCGTAGCTATTTTGAGACTCAAGGGATTAAAACCTTGGCTATTAATTCCAAGGAACAATCTACAGTTAAATTGGTGACAGATGCTGCTAAGAGTCTTATGGATGACAAGATTCAACGATTACGTGAACGTGGTATTCAGAAAGAGACCTTGAGAACCATGATTATTGGGATTCCAAATGCTGGGAAATCTACCTTGATGAATCGTTTGGCTGGTAAAAAAATTGCCGTTGTAGGAAATAAACCTGGTGTGACAAAAGGTCAACAGTGGTTGAAGTCTAATAAGGACTTGGAAATCCTTGATACTCCGGGGATTTTGTGGCCTAAGTTTGAAGATGAATTGGTCGGCTTGAAGCTTGCTTTGACCGGAGCCATCAAGGACCAGCTCTTGCCAATGGATGAAGTTACGATTTTTGGACTTAATTATTTTAAAACTTACTATCCTGAACGTTTAGAGGAACGCTTTAAAGGGATTGACCTTGAGGAAGAGGCACCAGAAATCATAATGGAAATGACTCGAAAACTTGGCTTCCGTGAAGATTATGACCGTTTCTATAATCTATTTGTCAAAGAAGTTCGTGATGGAAAACTAGGTCGTTACACACTTGATATTGTTGGGATCGATACTGATGGCGACAATTAAAGAAGTCAAAGAGCAATTGGCTACTTTGACAGATCTTGACGATTACCGATGGGCAAGTTTTGAGGAAGATAGTCGAGCTGGTGTACAGACTGCAATTAAGCAACGCCGTAAGGCTATCCAAGCTGAGATTGCTGAGGAAGAACGCTTAGAGATGATGCTCAGTTACGAAAAAGTACTTTATGCTCAGGGAGTTGAACTCATTGCAGGTGTTGATGAAGTTGGACGTGGCCCTTTGGCTGGGCCGGTGGTAGCTGCAGCGGTTATCTTACCAAAGTTTTGCAAAATAAAAGGTCTCAATGACAGTAAAAAAATTCCAAAATCAAAACATGAAGCTATTTATAAGCAGGTGATGAAGGAAGCAGTTGCTGTTGGGGTTGGTATTAAGGACAACCATGTGATTGACGATGTCAATATTTATGAAGCAACCAAGCTTGCTATGGCTGAAGCTATTGAAAATCTTAGTCCCAAACCTGAACATTTGTTAATTGATGCCATGACTTTGGACCTACCAATAGGACAAACATCAATTATAAAAGGGGATGCTAATTCTTTATCTATTGCGGCAGCTTCCATCGTAGCAAAGGTAACCCGTGATAAGATGATGGCTGACTATGATCAGGAGTTTCCTGGTTACGCATTTGCCAAAAATGCAGGCTATGGTACCAAGGATCATTTGACTGGCCTAGATAAATTTGGTGTTACTCCAATTCATAGAAGAAGTTTCGAACCAATAAAGTCAATAATAAAAAGTAGGTGAAGTGGCGTGATTTTAGCTATTGATATCGGAGGAACCTTTATCAAGTTTGGGTTAGTTGATGATGATTTTAAGATTAGCAATCAATCTAAAGTTCCAACACCACCAACGTTAGACGACTTTTGGTTGACTTTAGAGCATATTGTCTCGTCTCACAAGGATATTATTTCTGGGATTGCCATTGCGTGCCCAGGAGAAATAAATAGTAAACGTGGTTTCATTTTCAAGGGCGGTCTTATCCCTTATTTAACGGCTATTCCACTTGGGTCACTATTGACTAAAACATTTCAACTGCCTGTAAAGGTTATCAATGATGCTGATGCGGCGGCTTTGGCTGAAGCCAGATATGGAAGTCTACAAGAGTTAGATTGTGGGGCTGCCTTGGTTTTAGGTACGGGTGTTGGTTTAGGACTTGTCTCACAGGAGGACTTGCTATCACCTCTATCAGTTACCCAATATCTGCGAGCTCCAAGTCCCCAAAGCATGAGTCAAACCTCTCTGCCCTTCCAGTGGGAATTGTTTATGCATGGCTTAGTAAGTCTTGTCGATAACAAGGGGTCTGCAGTAGGCTTTATTCATGAAGCCAGTGAGTTACTTGGGTTAAATCAAGACGATGGTCCAACAGTATTCTCAGCGATAGAGGAAAATCAATCGGAAGATCTAAATCTTTTATTTAAAAACTATTGTCATGAAATTGCTGTTCTTGTACTAAATTTGCAGAGCTTCTTTAGGCTGGAGAAAGTTGTTATCGGTGGTGGTATCAGTAGGCAAGATACTTTAATTGAAGGAATATGCGATGCCTATGAGGAGTTATTTAATGATAAGTCTGAATTAGGTTTTGAGCCTATAACTCTTCAAGCCTGTCATTTCCATAACGATAGTAACCTATTAGGGGCGGCGTCTTATTTTGCCTCTGAAAATGATTTATAATCAAGGAAAGTTCCATAATGGAGCTTTTTTCTTTTCTGTTGCGAATAAAGAAAAGGAGGTATCTATATGAATAATTTTGAACTTTTTAAACTTAAAGCCGCTGGGTTGACGAATTTGAATATCTTAAATATTTTGGACTATCAAAAGACTCAAGATAGAAAATTGAGTTTACGTGATATGGCAGTGGTATCCAAGTCTAAAAATGCAGTACTCTTTATGGAAAAGTATAAGAGTTTAGATATTAAGCAACTCAAAGAACAGTTTGAACGTTTTCCTACGTTATCGATTTTTGATAAAGAATATCCCATTGAGCTGAAGCACACCTATAATCCTCCTGTTCTCCTTTATTATCAGGGAAATCTTGATTTACTGATTAAACCAAAGCTAGCTGTTGTTGGGGCAAGAAATTGTTCTGAAACAGGCAAACAGTCTGTTCGAAAAATTGTTAGTGAACTTGGTAATCAGTTTACTATTGTGAGTGGATTGGCGCGTGGGATTGATACTTGTGCGCATATGGAGTCCTTGAAAAATAAGGGAAACACTATTGCAGTTATCGGGACAGGACTTGATGTTTATTATCCTAAAGAAAATAAAGCTTTGCAGGACTATATGGCTAAAAACCATTTAGTTCTTACAGAATATGGACCGGGGGAACAGCCTCTCAAGTACCATTTTCCTGAACGAAATCGGATTATTTCTGGATTGTGTCAAGGAGTTATGGTCGTAGAAGCTAAGCTTCGCTCGGGAAGCCTGATTACTTGTGAGCGTGCCATGGAAGAAGGTAGAGATGTTTTTGCTATTCCAGGAAATATTTTAGATGGAAAGTCAGACGGATGCCATCACTTGATTCAGGAGGGTGCAAAGTGCATCACGACAGGGTTTGACATCCTTTCAGAGTTTTCTTGAAAATCAAAGTTCTCCTATAGAGATAAAGTTTTTTATTGACAGTTAAAGAAAAGGAAGGTATCATGTTAGTTGCTCGGTCCAAGATGTTTCATTTTTTAATGTCTTGTGACTAGATTTTAGACAGATTAGTGGCGCAGCCAGTTTATAACATTACAAGGAAATAGTCTATGGCGACAGCAACGAAAACTAAAACAACAAAGAAAACGACAGCCAAAAAGGCGACTAAAAAGAGGGCGACACCAAAGAAAAATTTGGTCATCGTGGAGTCTCCTGCCAAAGCAAAAACCATTGAAAAGTACCTTGGGCGCAATTATAAAGTTGTAGCCTCTGTTGGGCATATCCGTGATTTGAAAAAATCAAGTATGTCTATTGATTTTGAAAACAACTACGAACCTCAGTACATTAATATTCGAGGTAAAGGACCTCTTATCAATGAATTGAAGAAAGAGGCTAAAAAAGCTAAGCAAGTCTTTCTCGCAAGTGACCCGGATCGTGAAGGGGAAGCCATTTCATGGCATTTGTCACATATTCTTGGATTAGAGCCAGAGGAAAAAAATCGTGTCGTCTTTAACGAAATTACTAAAGATGCAGTGAAGAATGCCTTTGTGGAGCCACGCGCCATTGACATGGACTTGGTAGATGCACAGCAAGCTCGTCGTGTTTTGGACCGTATTGTGGGTTACTCCATTTCACCTCTTCTTTGGAAGAAGGTTAAGAAAGGTCTTTCTGCAGGTCGGGTGCAATCGGTAGCTCTTAAGCTTATTATTGACCGTGAGAATGAAATTAAGGCCTTTAAACCAGAAGAATATTGGACAATTGATGGTGCCTTTAAGAAGGGGGCTAAGAAATTTCAGGCTAGTTTCTATGGCTTGGATGGTAAAAAGCTTAAGCTCAACAATAATGACGATGTTCAAGCCGTTCTGTCTCGTATCACAAGTGATGATTTTAATGTAGATAAGGTAGAGAAAAAAGAACGCCGTCGTAATGCACCATTGCCATATACAACCTCATCTCTCCAACAGGATGCTGCTAATAAGATTAACTTCCGTACACGTAAGACCATGATGGTTGCCCAACAGTTGTATGAAGGGATTAATCTGGGTTCAGGAGCTCAAGGTTTGATTACCTATATGCGTACGGACTCAACACGTATCAGTCCGGTTGCTCAAAACCAGGCTGCTGAATTTATTACAGAACGCTTTGGTTCTAAGTATTCAAAACACGGTAGCAAGGTGAAAAATAGTTCGGGAGCACAAGATGCTCATGAGGCTATCCGTCCGTCAAATGTTTTCCAAACACCAGAAAGTATCGCTAAGTATTTGGATAAGGATCAGCTTAAGCTCTATACTCTTATCTGGAATCGTTTTGTAGCGAGTCAAATGACAGCAGCAGTATTTGATACGATGAAGGTGACCTTGTCTCAAAACGGAGTCATTTTCACAGCAAATGGTAGCCAAATCAAGTTTGACGGTTATATGGCCGTTTACAACGACTCTGATAAAAATAAAATGCTTCCTGATATGGCTGAAGGTGATACGGTTAAGAAGGTTGTGACAACGCCTGAACAACACTTTACGCAACCACCTGCACGCTATTCTGAAGCGACATTGATTAAGACTTTGGAAGAAAATGGCGTTGGTCGTCCGTCAACATATGCGCCAACGCTTGATGTTATCCAACGTCGCTACTATGTCAAATTGGTGGCTAAACGTTTTGAACCAACTGAACTTGGTGAAATTGTTAATAGCCTAATCGTAGAGTTCTTCCCAGACATCGTGGATGTTAAATTCACTGCCGAGATGGAAGGTAAACTCGATAAAGTTGAAATCGGTAAGGAACAATGGCAGAAGGTTATTGATGAATTCTTCAAACCTTTCCAAAAAGAATTGGAAAAAGCTGAAGAAGGTATTGAAAAAATCCAAATCAAGGATGAGCCTGCTGGTTTTGATTGTGATCTCTGTGGTCACCCAATGGTCATCAAACTTGGTCGCTACGGTAAGTTCTACGCATGTAGTAATTTTCCAGACTGTCATAACACCAAGGCCATTACTAAAGAAATTGGCGTTACTTGTCCAACCTGTGGTCAAGGTCAGGTCATCGAACGTAAGACAAAACGTAATCGTGTCTTTTATGGTTGTGACCGCTATCCTGACTGTGAATTTACGTCGTGGGATATCCCTGTTGGACGTAACTGTCCTAAATCAGGCGATTACCTCGTCGAGAAGAAAGTACGTGGTGGTGGCAAACAAGTCATCTGTAGTAACGAAGAGTGTGACTACAAAGAATCTGTTGTTAAATAAAGACATAGCTATCTCAAGTTAAGACTTGGGATAGTTTTTTGTCTTTTATCCAAAAAACTGATACTTTCCTTAAATTTGTTTTTTATACTAAGGATGAAAAGAAAGGAGAGTTATTATGAAACGTTTAAGTTTATCAGGTTTCCAACTCAAATATATAGCCCTAATTACTATGGTATTCGACCATATTCATTATTTTTTTGATTATACAGGGAAAATACCTATTTGGTTTACTATGATTGGGAGATTAGCGGCACCCTTGTTCCTTTTTGCTGTGATTGAAGGTTTCGTTCATACACACAATCGAAAAAAATACTTCCTAAAGATTTATGCTTTAGCAATTTTGATGGGATTGATTCAGTTTGGTTTCTATAATTTTCTACATCCTCTAGTTAGACCAGATGGTTTCTTTCCACAAAATATGATGCTGTCGTCATTCGCAATTTTGCTCGTTGCCCTTCAAGGTATTGCTTGGATTCAAGAAAAGAAATACCTTAAAGGGATACCAACTTTACTTTTTCCATTGTTACTTCCATGGTTAATGGTACCTTTTTATCTGCTAAGCGCAAACAAACCTATGTTAGGTTTTCTACTAAATTTACTCAATTTTACAGTGCTGCCAGTTCATACATTTATCAGTGACGGAGGAACGTGGTTACTTTTGACTGGTATCGCTATGTATCTTTGTCATAAGAATCTTAAGAAAGAAGTGCTTGCTTTTGTGAGTGTTAGTCTTGTTTGGGTACTAATGGCGATTGTTCTAGGCAGACCTTCTTTTCACGATTTAATGTTTAAATACATTGAATGGATGGAAATATTTGCATCTCCTTTGATGCTTTGCTATAACGGTGAGAGGGGGAAAGGGTCAAAATATTTGTTCTACATCTTTTATCCAAGTCATATTTATCTACTTTATGCCTTGTCAGTTGTCTTCTATAGATGATATGATAAAGGTAATTTTGTACGAAAGGAAAGCTTATGGCTCAAATACTTGTTATTGATGATCAAGAAGATATTGTGAAATTGGTTGTAAAAGCTTTGGAGCTTCAAAATCATAAGGTGACGGGGTTTACAAGTGTTTTAGATTTGGATAAGAACTCGTTGCCACGGTTTGACTTGATATTGCTGGATATTATGATGCCTGATGTTGACGGTCTCCAGTTTTGCCATGAGATTCGAAATCAGGTGGATTGCCCTATCCTTTTTATTACAGCTAAAACGCAAGAGGCAGACATCGTCCAAGGTTTGACCTATGGGGCGGATGATTATATTTGCAAGCCATTTGGGGTTAAAGAACTGCAAGCGCGTGTTGCGGCTCACTTGAGACGTGAAAATCGAGAACGTCACCATAAGCTTTCACTTGGGGATTTTCAGTTTGATTTGTCGGCTCAGGAGCTTTATCTTGAGAATCACTTGTTAGATTTGACGAAGTCGGAGTACAGTATTTGTCAATTTTTGGCTGAAAATAAGGGACAAGTCTTTTCAAAAGAACAAATCTACACGCATTTGTACGGCTATGAGGATAAAGGAAGTCCAACAGCAGTGGCTGAACATATAAAAAATATCCGTGCAAAGCTCAAAGAAGTTGGGCAAAATCCTATTGAAACAGTCTGGGGGATTGGTTACAAGTGGCACTAATAAAAAAACGAGAACACTCTCTAAGAACAATCTTGTTATCTTATGTCGTTAGCCTGACGATCCTCTCGGCAATCAGCAGTCTTCTTATTTTGTATTTGTTCAGCTTGTCTTATCGTTTTGGAGTTGTGATTCCAGCAAATCAAGTTGAGAGTGATTTGTCTGCTGTGAGAAGTGATATTGAAACTTCTAAGGTCTTTAATCCCGAGATTTTACCTGATGGCACGAGTTATGTCTTTTTAACTAGAGATTTTAAGTTTAAAAAGTCTAACATGCCTGTTAACTTGCAAGAAGAATCCTTACTAAATTACCAATTCAAGAATGCTCACGGTGGTATATACGGCTATTTTCAGTCTTTTGAACGGTCAGATGGTATAGTCATTGTTAACTATCAATTATCACCTAGGTATCATAATGCGTGGATGAATCAGCATTTTCCAAATGCTGATCTATTGATGATTGGCTCAATGATTGTATTCATTCTCCTCATATTTATTATTTTAACTTTTTACTATGCAAATAAATTAAGCCAGCAGCTTAAACCTATATTAAAAGTTACTGAAAAAATTTCCCAACAAGATTTGGATTTTAAAACCTCTCAGTCTACAATTAAGGAATTCAATCAAGTTTTAAGTGGTTTGGATCATATGCGTGTAGCACTTCGTGAATCTTTGATGGAAAATTGGAAGGCAGAGCAAGATAAGCAAAATCAGATTTCTGCCCTGACACATGATTTAAAGACACCACTGACAGTCGCCCGTGGAAATGCAGACCTCTTAGCCATGACGCCCTTAGATGCAGAACAGACGGATTTGTTAGAGCATTTTCAAAAGGGGATTGCACAGGTTGATGTTTATGTGAAAGAGTTATCAGAACTCAATAAAATGAGTTTGAAGAAAACCTTGACGCTTGAAGAAGTTCCAGTTAAGGAATTTGTTGAAGACATTTACGATCAAACCTTGTCATTAGCACAAACGAAACAAATTAAATTGGTATTTGACAAGAAGGAAATTGAGAAAGAAACCATAGGCAATTGGGATAAGTCCTTGTTGAATCGAGCTATTATGAATATTGTTTCAAATGCCGTAGAGCATACACCCAGTGGCAGTCAGTTGCTCCTGACCGCTAGGGTAGAAGAAGATGAATTCAAGTTTATCTGCCTTGATTCTGGTCCTGGATTTTCCCTTGAATCTCTTGAAAAGGCTACTCAGCTCTTTTATCAAGAGGATAAAAGCAGACAGAGCCGCAATCATAGTGGCCTTGGTCTGACTATTGCTAATGACATTATTCGCTTACACCATGGTAGTCTTGCTCTTTCAAATGACAATGGAACGGGTGGTGCTAAAGTGACTATCATTTTACCCCTTTAAATACAGATGACTCCTAGTCGCCAGACGAGGAGTTTTTTGCTATACTACTAAGAGTAAAAATGAAGAAAGATTTGTGGGAATAGGATTTTATCTTATTCCCGAAGAGGTATTAGTGTCATGTCTCAATCAAAAGCAGATTATATTAACGTGATTGGAGCTGGTTTGGCCGGATCCGAGGCGGCTTATCAGATTGCCAAACGTGGTATTCCGGTAAAACTTTATGAAATGCGTGGGGTCAAAGCAACACCACAGCATAAGACAACAAATTTTGCAGAATTGGTTTGCTCTAACTCTTTCCGTGGCGATAGCTTGACAAATGCTGTAGGACTTCTTAAAGAAGAAATGCGTCGCTTGGACTCTATCATTATGCGTAATGGAGAAGCTCACCGTGTTCCAGCTGGTGGTGCCATGGCGGTTGACCGTGAAGGTTATGCAGAAGCAGTGACAGCTGAAATTGAGAACAATCCATTAATTGAAGTTATCCGTGAAGAAATCACAGAAATTCCTGATGATGCCATTACAGTTATTGCTTCAGGACCATTGACTTCTGATGCTTTGGCTGAAAAAATTCATGAGCTTAACGGTGGAGATGGCTTCTATTTCTATGATGCCGCTGCACCAATCGTTGATAAAGCGACTATCGACATGAACAAGGTTTACCTTAAGTCACGCTATGACAAGGGTGAGGCAGCTTACCTAAACTGTCCAATGACCAAGGAAGAGTTCATGGCCTTCCACGAGGCTCTGACAACAGCTGAAGAAGCTCCTTTGAATTCTTTTGAAAAAGAAAAGTATTTCGAGGGCTGTATGCCTATTGAGGTCATGGCTAAACGTGGTATCAAGACAATGCTCTATGGTCCTATGAAACCAGTTGGTTTGGAGTATCCTGAAGATTACAAAGGGCCACGTGATGGTGACTTCAAGACACCTTATGCGGTTGTTCAGCTTCGTCAGGACAATGCGGCTGGTAGTCTCTATAACATCGTTGGTTTCCAAACCCACCTTAAATGGGGAGAGCAAAAGCGTGTCTTCCAAATGATTCCAGGTCTTGAAAATGCTGAATTTGTGCGTTATGGGGTTATGCACCGCAACTCTTACATGGATTCGCCAAACTTGCTTAAACAGACCTTCCAATCAAAATCAAACCCTAACTTGTTCTTTGCGGGACAAATGACTGGTGTTGAAGGTTATGTTGAATCAGCTGCCTCAGGTTTGGTTGCTGGAATCAATGCAGCCCGTCTCTTTAAGGGGGAGGAAGAGGTTATTTTCCCTCAAACAACAGCTATCGGGAGCCTTCCATATTATGTGACACATGCTGAAAGCAAACATTTCCAACCAATGAATGTTAACTTTGGTATTATCAAAGAGTTGGAAGGCCCACGTATTCGTGACAAGAAAGAGCGTTATGAAAAGATCGCAGAGAGAGCTCTTAAAGATTTACAAACTTTTATAGAAGCTTAATGCGAACATAAAAAGCCCTCACAAGAGTGAAGGCTTTTCGTTTTAGAGAGGAGCGAATAGAAATATCAATTAACCAAAGAATTTCTTAGCGATATCTTGACCTTGTTTGATTTGAGCCCATTGTTGAGGTGTTGCCAACTCATTACCTGAGTTACATGAGGCGAAACCACATTGGTGAGAGAGGAAGAGACGGTCTTTAGGAAGGATTTGACTAGCTTTTTCAAGCAGGTCAAGAACACGTTCTTCGTCATCAAATTCAGTTGTTTTTGATGACAAAAGTCCTAGAACATAGCGTTCAATTCCTTTAAATCCCCAGACAAAGCCTAAATGCCACATAGAACGTCCAAACTCACCATCAGTAAGGATGTCAATACCGTTAGCTTTTTGGTCAGCCACAATTTGCTTAATATTTGCAGTTTCAGTTTCTTGATAACCAGGAAGGGCATCGTAGAAAGGATACTGGATGTTGTCACGGTGCTCAATTTCGTCCTTGTATTTACGGAGATCCGCAGGACGAAGGAGAGAACCAACTAATTGAAATTTAGATTTTGTCATAAGATTCACCTCAAAATAAGATTTTATGTCTATAATACTTTTTATTTATTTCAATTGAAAATCGTTATTTTCTTTCTGAGGGTATAGTTTAAGAATATATAAGGTTTTGATCTGCAAAATGACACTTCCTATGGTAAAATGAAAAGAAAACAATGAAGGTTGGGAACATGCAAAAAACATTTTTTATTATTAAACCAGATGCTGTAAAACGACACTTGATGGGACAAGTGATTGATCGTATTGAACGTCGTGGCTTTATTATTGAACGAATGGAAATGCTGACGCTTGACGAAGAACGTCTTAAAGAACATTATGCTCAATTGGTTGATAAACCTTTTTTCCCTAGCATTGCAGAATTCATGATGAGTGGCCCAGTAGTGATTGGTATTATGTCTGGTCCAGGTGTTATCAAGTCATGGCGTGATATGATGGGAGCAACTAATCCTGGGGATGCTGCTCCTGGAACGATTCGTGGAGACTTTGCAACCGCACCAGATGGTGACATGATTCCAAATATTGTTCATGGCTCTGATTCAGAAGAATCTGCGGCTCGAGAAATTAAGATTTGGTTTGGTGAGTAGGATGGATTTAGCACAAATTCAGTCATATCTAGCCAAGGGAGGACTGTTAATTGATGTCAGGAGTCCGGAAGAGTATTCAGAGGGTCATGTTAAGAATGCCCTCTTGATTCCTCATACACAATTTTTTTCTGCTGAGATTCCAGCTGAAAAAGACGCTTCCATTTACCTCTATTGTAAAATGGGACCTCGTGCAGAATTTGCTGCCTCAGTCCTTAAAGAGCGAGGCTATACTAAAGTTATCAACTTAGGTGGTTTGGATGATATGGAAGCCCTAGGGTTTAAGTTTGAAAAATAATAGAAATAAGGTCACTAGTAGTGATCTTATTTGTTTTCAGAAAGCATGATAATTTATTGACAACGCTTTCATAAAGTGATAAGATTTTAATTGAGTTAAGACAAAGCCTATGAAAATGACTTTGCCAGAACTTGACTAACTTAGCGTATTCCAATTGAGATAAGGCTTCTTATTAAGCCAGTGACTCTAATTGGTAGAGGAGGATTTCGTATGTCAAAAGTTGCTATTGTTACAGGTGCAGGTCAAGGTATTGGTTTTGCGATTGCAAAACGCTTGGTTGAAGATGGTTTTAAAGTCGGAATATTGGACTATAACGCTGAAACCGCTGAAAAAGCAGTTGCTGAATTGTCAGAAGACAAAGCATTTTCCGTTGTAGTAGATGTGTCTAAACAAGCTGAGGTAGCAGCAGCTTTCCAAAAAGTAGTTGATCACTTTGGCGACTTGAATGTTGTTGTTAATAATGCTGGTGTGGCACCAACAACACCGCTTGACACTATTACTGAAGAACAGTTTCAACGTACATTTAATATTAATGTTGGTGGAGTTATCTGGGGTGCACAAGCCGCCCAAGCACAATTTAAAGCACTTGGTCATGGTGGTAAAATCATCAATGCAACTTCACAAGCAGGTGTCGTTGGTAACCCTAACTTGACTGTATACGGTGGAACTAAATTCGCAGTTCGTGGTATTACTCAAACTTTGGCGCGTGACTTGGCTGATTCAGGTATCACTGTAAATGCTTATGCACCAGGTATCGTTAAGACTCCAATGATGTTTGATATTGCCCACGAAGTTGGTAAAAATGCTGGTAAAGATGATGAGTGGGGTATGCAAACTTTTGCTAAAGATATTACCCTCAAACGTTTGTCAGAACCTGAAGATGTTGCAGCAGCAGTTAGCTTCTTAGCTGGACCTGACTCAAACTACATCACAGGTCAAACAATCATTGTTGATGGTGGTATGCAGTTCCATTAAGATTAAAAGGGAGAGCGAAATGCTCTCTCTTTTTTGCTTGATAAAAAATAATATTTCTGATAATATAATTATAAATATTTATGGTTTTAAAGGGGATTCCTATGTCAGACATTTTACACTATATTGCTGAGCACCCGTTTTATAGTCTTTTTCTATTGGGAATTGTTGTACTAGCCTTTGGTTTAGCTCCATTTTCAAGTAGTTCAATAGAGAACAAGCGTTCAGCTATTATTAATAAGCACTATAACGATAATTTCAAGAAGTAAAAAGCCCAAACTATACCGGTTTGGACTTTTTTACTGTTATTTTAGCTGTTTTCATCTTCCACAAGGTCATGTATATCTTTTTTTAATTCACTTGTTTGAATGATTGATTCTTCCCCTAAAGCGTTATATTTTTCTTTATCTTTTTTTGAGTAAACTTTTTTAGGATGGAATTTTTTGTTAATTAGAGTAATCATTTGACGACGTAAGTTCATTTCTTCATTAATATTTTGTTTGTCTCGTATCCAAGCAACTGTTAAGACAAATAACATGATCATTCCAATATATCCCAAAATTGGATACATGAGCCCAACAAGTTCCTTGAATCCCATAAATGAAAGAATGAAACCAATTATTACCGAGGTGATAAGGTAAATACGAAACTTCTTGACGTTATCACCTGAGAATCGTTTAGCGAGAGCATAAAAAGACTAAAGGCAGTGTTAAAGATTAAACCAAATATTACAATTGCGTAGGTAAACGCAAACAATGGATGAACCCTGTTGGCTAAAATTAACATGGGAATATCGACACCTTTTATACTATCTACATTAGCGAATAAGACAAGTGAAGCAACAGCAATAATCAATCCGACTATAGCACCACCAATGGTACCACTTTTTTTGGCGACACCAATTCGCATAATTGAGCCTCCAAGTACAAATGCCATGGATACACCGGTCATCACACAAAGTGCAAAATAATTTATGACAGCCATCCAAATATTCGGCATTGCGGGTGTAAGTTGACGAGCAACCATATCTAGATGGTTAAGGTTGTAACTTTTACCGATAAAAGTTTGACCAGCAATAATGAGTATCATAATAATTATTATTGGTGTGAATATTCCAATGATATTAGTGATTTTCTCAAAGTCCATAAAACTGACGATAATGACTAGGGCTGTACAAATCAAGGCACCAATCCAAATAGGAAAACCAAACTGCTGATGCAAATTAGAACCTGCTCCAGCAATCATGACAAAACCAATAACAAAACAAGAAATAATAAGGGATAGGTCTAAGATTTTATTGGTAATTGGATGAGCTATTTTAGATAATACTTCAGAATGATCATTAGACCGATAATAACTTCCTAGTGTAAGGATTATTTTCCCAAAAAAAGCATTTAGTACAGCGAGAACTAAAACGCCTAATAAGCCGACTAATCCAAAGCTAACAAAATATTGCATAAGGTCCTGTCCAGAGGAGAGTCCTGCACCGACAATGATTCCTACGTAGGCAAGTGCTACTGATAAAATTTTCTTAAACATAAACATCCTTTCAACTATTTATTTCTAAAAAAGATTATTATATTCTATTTTAATTAGTAAGTTTAACAAAAATATTACATATTCTTTGTTTAGAGGTAAAGATGCTTAGGAAATCTGTAATTGTTCAGAATTTTGTTACTAATAAAGCTACTTCTAAAGTAATAAACTCATTAAAGGAAGAAATTCCTTTGATGTTTGGTAAAAGACAACTAAGTATGAATAACCTATGTAATCTGGTAGATAGAGATAGGCAAAAGCCTGTCTTTTTTGTATAATAGGAGGTAACGATTAGTTTTTTTATAATCACAAGTAAGAACTAGGAAAGATAAAAATGCCAAATATTGAAGAATTAAAACAACGACAGGAGAAGATTCGTAACTTCTCAATTATTGCCCATATTGACCACGGTAAATCAACGCTTGCTGACCGTATCTTGGAAAAGACTGAGACAGTATCAAGTCGTGAGATGCAGGCGCAACTCCTTGATAGTATGGACCTCGAGCGTGAACGTGGTATCACTATCAAACTAAATGCCATTGAGCTTAACTACACAGCTAAAGACGGTGAGACTTATATTTTCCACCTTATCGACACACCAGGACACGTGGACTTTACTTATGAGGTATCACGCTCCCTTGCTGCCTGTGAGGGTGCTATCTTGGTGGTAGATGCAGCTCAAGGGATTGAAGCACAAACACTTGCCAATGTTTACTTGGCACTTGATAATGACTTGGAAATCTTACCAGTTATCAATAAAATCGACCTTCCAGCTGCAGATCCTGAACGTGTGCGTACAGAGGTTGAAGATGTTATCGGACTAGATGCTTCGGAAGCCGTGCTTGCATCAGCTAAAGCTGGTATTGGTATCGAAGAGATTCTCGAACAAATCGTTGAGAAGGTTCCTGCGCCTCAAGGTGATGTGGAAGCACCTCTCCAAGCCCTTATCTTTGACTCTGTTTATGATGCGTATCGTGGTGTCATTCTCCAAGTGCGTGTGGTTAACGGAATGGTTAAACCAGGCGATAAGATTCAAATGATGTCTAATGGCAAAACCTTTGACGTTACTGAGGTCGGTATTTTCACACCTAAAGCTGTTGGCCGTGACTACCTTGCGACAGGTGATGTTGGTTATATAGCTGCCTCAATTAAGACTGTTGCTGATACTCGTGTCGGTGATACAGTGACACTTGCAGATAATCCAGCAGCAGAGCCACTCCATGGCTATAAGCAAATGAATCCAATGGTCTTCGCCGGTCTTTATCCAATTGAGTCTAATAAATACAATGACTTGCGTGAGGCCCTTGAAAAGCTCCAATTGAATGATGCCAGTCTTCAATTTGAGCCTGAAACGTCTCAAGCCCTTGGTTTTGGTTTCCGTTGTGGTTTCTTGGGTCTTCTTCACATGGATGTTATCCAAGAGCGCTTGGAACGTGAGTTTAACATCGATCTCATCATGACGGCACCATCGGTAGTTTACCATGTTAACACTACTGACGGTGAGATGCTTGAAGTGTCTAACCCATCTGAGTTCCCAGATCCTACACGCATTGATGCTATCGAAGAGCCTTATGTTAAAGCTCAAATCATGGTTCCTCAAGAATATGTTGGTGCGGTTATGGAGTTGGCACAACGTAAACGTGGTGATTTTGAAACCATGGAATATATCGATGATAATCGTGTTAATGTTATTTATCAGATTCCACTTGCCGAAATCGTCTTTGATTTCTTTGATAAATTGAAATCATCAACACGTGGTTATGCAAGCTTTGACTATGAATTGTCAGAATATCGTCGTTCACAATTGGTGAAAATGGATATTCTCCTTAATGGTGACAAGGTCGATGCCCTTAGCTTCATCGTTCACAAGGAATTTGCTTACGAGCGTGGAAAACTTATCGTTGATAAACTTAAGAAAATCATTCCACGTCAACAATTCGAAGTGCCTATCCAAGCGGCTATTGGTCAAAAAATTGTTGCCCGTACAGATATCAAAGCCCTTCGTAAAAATGTCTTGGCAAAATGTTATGGTGGTGACGTTTCACGTAAACGTAAACTCCTCGAAAAACAAAAAGCCGGTAAGAAACGTATGAAAGCCATCGGTTCGGTTGAAGTACCACAAGAAGCCTTCTTGTCAGTACTTTCAATGGACGAAGATGAGAAATAAGAGTAATAGTCAGAATGTGATGTTCTGGCTATTTTTGTAAAAAAGTTATAATAAAGATGATTTTAAACTTTCCCTTCTCAAAGCGTGGAAGGATTTATGCTGCGACTATACTAATGCTTTTCTTTTTAGGAAAATGGCTATACAAAGCATGTAGCAGAATTACAGACTGCCCTAAAAGCAGATAAGGTAACTTCCAATGAGATTTTTGCTAGTCGTCAACAATATGTTGTACTTAGTCATGTAGAACCCACTTACGATATTACGATAACACTATAAAATCGGACTTTAGAGAATATAAAGAAGCTAGATAAGGATTCATGGGGCTTTTAGTCTTATCAGGAAACCCATCACAAGCATTTTTCTCAGCTTTAGGCTATAATATACAAAAAGGAATGTTGGGAGGGCCACTATGGATATCACAAATTTTATTCCTAGTCAGCGACAGGCTATGTTGAAACGTTTTCAGCAAGTGGAGGCCTTGGAATTAGGTGCAATTCGTATTGAGTTGAAGGTTGCTAATCCTGTAGGTATAATTTATGAGTGCTACATTATGGCAGGGGATAATTATTTTTCTGATCAAGCAGTGGTGTCTTTCCGTATTCTATACGAAAAGGACCTGGATAGGATTTCTTTGGACGTGGTGGACATCCCTGGGCGATCAAGTTTGTCAAATTACCTCAAGCTATTGGGAATTTTTGAAGGCTTACAAAATTATCTCAATCGAGAGTTTGCTAAGGTAAAAAATAGTTAAACACCTGATTGCTATCAGGTGTTTCTTTTTGTTTTACGAAAACCACTAGCTATGCTAGTGGTTCCGAAAAGCTTTTAGCGATGTATCAAAAAAGTCCCCCTAAAGTGTTATATTAGATAAGG
>ERZ507021.198-NODE-198-length-30856-cov-5.26967_pt1 | contig 30856 bp, 30 predicted proteins | sample MGYA00512877_ERZ507021 | MGnify/ENA metagenome assembly ERZ507021 | reverse complement strand
GATCTCATGGTGAAATTACGTTAGAAAAGCACGCTGAGTAATCAGCAGGTACATAAAGGATTTATTATGTCTGAAGAAAACAAGCATGATGTAGAAAATATTGACGGAATTGTCACAGATGACGAAGAAATTCGCAGTGCAAGCACGGTTGATGCGAATGCTGGTGATTATAATGCAGACCAAATTCAAGTCTTAGAAGGCCTTGAAGCCGTTCGTAAGCGTCCGGGGATGTACATTGGGACAACAACGGCCCAAGGCTTGCATCATTTGGTCTGGGAAATTGTGGATAACGGGATTGATGAAGCCTTGGCAGGCTTTGCCTCACATATTACCGTCACGATTGAAAAAGATAATTCAATTACCGTCACGGATGATGGCCGTGGGATTCCAGTTGACATTCAGACTAAAACTGGTAAGCCAGCGCTAGAAACGGTCTTTACTGTTTTGCATGCCGGTGGTAAATTCGGCGGTGGCGGCTATAAAGTTTCTGGTGGGCTACACGGTGTTGGGGCTTCGGTTGTGAATGCCTTGTCGACGAATTTAGACGTTCGGGTTGTGCGTGATGGCCAAGTTTATTACATGGACTTTCAAGTTGGCCGTGTGAATACCAACATGGTGAAACTAGATGAAGTGCCAACCATTGAACGTGGAACGATTGTGCACTTTAAGCCAGATGCCGATATCTTCCGTGAAACAACGGTCTATAATTACAACACGTTGTTAACGCGTGTGCGCGAATTGGCTTTCTTGAACAAGGGGTTGCGCATCTCGATTACGGATAAGCGCCCGGAAGAGCCAGTCACAGAAAGTTTCTACTTTGAAGGTGGGATTAAAGAGTACGTCGACTATTTGAATGCCGAGAAAACGGTTGTTTTCCCTGAACCAGTCTATGTTGAAGGGGAAGAAAATGGCATTGTTGTTGAAGTCGCCTTACAGTACACGACTGACGTCAAGGATAGTCTCCGGACGTTTACCAACAACATTAACACCTATGAAGGTGGGACCCATGAAACCGGCTTTAAAACAGCGCTAACGCGTGTGATTAACGATTATGCGCGTAAGAATGGGCAGTTAAAGGAAAACGCTGAAAGTTTGACAGGTGAAGATGTCCGTGAAGGGATGACGGCCATTGTCTCAATCAAGCATCCCGATCCACAATTTGAAGGTCAAACTAAGACAAAACTTGGTAATTCTGATGCGCGTCAGGCTACTGATCGTATGTTTTCTGAAACCTTTAGCCGCTTCATGATGGAAAACCCATCGGTGGCCAAGCAAATTGTTGAAAAGGGTATTTTGGCGCAAAAGGCTCGCCTTGCGGCTAAGCGTGCGCGTGAAATGACGCGGAAGCAATCCGGCTTAGAAATTGGTAATCTACCAGGTAAATTGGCCGATAATACGTCAAATGACCCAGCGATTTCTGAATTATTTATTGTCGAGGGTGACTCGGCCGGTGGTTCAGCCAAGCAAGGGCGTAATCGTTTGACGCAAGCGATTTTGCCAATTCGTGGTAAAATCCTGAACGTTGAAAAAGCAACCTTAGATAAGGTGTTGGCTAACGAAGAAATTCGTACCATTTTCACTGCAATGGGTACTGGTTTTGGGGATGAGTTTAACGTCGAAAAAGCGAATTACCACAAAGTCATTATCATGACGGATGCCGATGTCGATGGGGCCCATATTCGAACGTTGCTATTAACGTTGTTCTACCGTTATATGCGGCCATTGATTGATGCCGGCTATATTTATATTGCCCAGCCACCTTTGTATGGCGTGGCTTTGGGGAACTCAAAGACCCGAGAATATCTTGACTCAGATGAAGAGTTAGAGGACTTTTTGGCACAATTACCTGCAAATATTAAGCCAAAGGTTCAACGTTATAAGGGACTTGGGGAAATGGATTTTGATCAGTTAGCTGATACAACCATGGATCCCTTGCACCGGCGATTGTTGCGGGTTGATCCTGCCGATGCCGAAGCAGCCGATAGTATCTTTGATATGTTGATGGGTGACGATGTCGCACCACGTCGTGAATTTATTGAAGAAAATGCTGTCTTTGTTGAAAACTTAGACATTTAATTCATGCGTATTTGGCGGTCATAATAGCTTAAAACGCTATGGCTGCTTTTTTGCAGCATCATGCTATCGCAGAAGAACTTTACAAGGAGTAAACAATGTCTGAACAAAATGACGCGCGTATTCGTAATGCGAATTTGTCAGAACAAATGAAAACATCATTCCTGTCATACGCTATGTCAGTAATTGTGGCGCGTGCCTTGCCTGATGTCCGTGATGGTATGAAGCCAGTTCATCGTCGTATTTTGTATTCAATGATTGAACAAGGTAACACGCCCGATAAGCCGCATAAAAAATCAGCGCGTATTGTCGGGGATGTCATGGGTAAATATCATCCGCACGGTGATTCAGCGATTTATGAATCAATGGTGCGCATGGCACAACCATTTTCATACCGACACATGCTAGTCGACGGCCACGGTAACTTTGGTTCTGTCGATGGTGATGGTGCTGCGGCGATGCGTTATACCGAAGCCCGTCTGTCAAAAGTGGCAATGGAAATGGTCCGTGATTTAAATAAAGACACGGTCAACTTCGTTCCCAACTATGATGGTGAAGAACGTGAACCAGAAGTCTTGCCAGCTCGTTTCCCAAACCTGTTGGTCAATGGGGCAACAGGTATTGCGGTTGGGATGGCGACCAATATTCCAACGCATAATTTAGGGGAAGTAATTTCAGCTATTCATGTCTTAATGAATAATGCTGCGGCCACGACCTCAGATTTGATGGAAGCTTTACCAGGGCCTGATTTCCCTACTGGTGGGATTGTGATGGGCAAGTCTGGTATTCGTCGGGCCTATGAAACTGGTCGCGGTCGAGTGACTGTTCGTGCCAAAGTGGATATTGAGCAGACAAAGACTGGTAAAGAACAGATTATCGTGACGGAATTACCTTATGCCGTCAATAAAGCGCGTTTAATTGAACGAATTTCCGAATTGGCACGTGATAAGCGCATTGAAGGCATTACGGGAATCCGTGATGAATCAGATCGTGACGGGCTACGGATTTCAATTGACGTGCGTCGTGATGCGTCAGCCAGTGTTATTTTGAATAACTTGTACAAGGAAACGTTGCTGCAAACGAACTTTAGCTTCAATATGTTGGCGATTAATGGTGGTAAGCCACAAACCATGAGTTTGAAGGCTATTTTGGAGGCTTACCTCACGCACCAACGTGAAGTCATTCGCCGTCGAACAGCCTTTGACTTACAAAAGGCCCAAGCACGCGCCCACATTTTGGAAGGGTTGCGTATTGCTTTAGATCATATCGACGCGATTATTACGATCATTCGCTCATCAGCGACTTCTGAAGAAGCCAAGACCCGTTTGATTGATGGGTATGCGCTGACAGATAAGCAAGCGCAAGCGATTTTGGATATGCGTTTGGTCCGTTTAACGGGCTTGGAACGTGACAAAATCGAAGATGAGTATCAGAAATTAGTCGAATTAATTACTGATTTGAAGGATATTTTGGCGCATCAAGAACGTGTTGATCAATTGATTTATGATGAATTGCTCGACATTCAAACGAAGTTTGGTGATGAACGTCGCACAGAACTTCAAGTTGGGGATGTGACGACCCTAGAAGATGAAGATCTGATTGAAGAAGAAGACGTGATTATCACGTTGACGCGTAATGGCTACATTAAGCGTGTCCCACAAGCTGAATTTAAGGCACAAAACCGTGGTGGTCGTGGTGTGCAAGGCATGAATGTCAATGATGAAGACTTTGTTGATCAAATGGTTGCCACATCAACGCATGATACGCTACTATTCTTCACCAATAAGGGTAAAGTTTACCGGATGAAGGGGTATGAAGTGCCAGAATATGGCCGTCAAGCCAAAGGGATTCCGGTCGTCAACTTATTGCACTTTGAAGGCGATGAAAAGATTCAAACCCTCATCAATGTGCATGGGGAAGCAACTGACAGTCATGATTATTTGTTCTTTGTAACACGGCTAGGTGTCGTGAAGCGAACGGCGGTGAGTGAATTTGCCAATATTCGGACGAACGGTTTAAAAGCCTTAACGTTACATGACGATGATGAAGTTTTGTCTGTTCAAATTACGGATGGGACACAAAGTGTGTTAATTGCCACAAAGGACGGTTATTCTGTGCGCTTTGTTGAAGCAGATGTCCGAATCATGGGCCGTGCTGCTGCCGGTGTGCGTGGGATTCGTTTGCGCGAGAATGACTTAGTCATTGGCGCAGACGTCGTGGACGACACCGAGAACGTGTTGGTCATCACGGAAAAAGGTTACGGCAAGCAAACACCGGCCACTGAGTATCCAATTAAGGGTCGTGGCGGTAAAGGGATCAAAACAGCAAATATTACGGATAAAAACGGTGTGTTAGCTGGAATGACGATCGTCCGCGGTGACGAGGATATTATGGTGACAACGACACAAGGCGTGATGATTCGCTTTGCCGTGGCATCCGTGAGCCAAACTGGTCGTGCAACCCTAGGTGTGCGTTTGATTCGCTTAGAAGATGGTGCCAAAGTGGCAACATTAGCAAAGGTTGAACACGAAACAACGGAAGATGTTTCACGTGAAACAGAAGAAGTGATTGAACAAACGACGCAAATCGTTGAACAATTAACGGATGATTTAGAAGATTAATCAAGCATTATCCAGACATACAAAAAGCCCGCTGATGATCATCAGCGGGCTTTTTGTGCGCTATAAACAGTGTTTATGCGCTTGTTAACGGGATACTAAATGATACGAGACAATGACCGTTTACACACACCAATTAGTCATCATCTGGGGTAACGTCACGCCGTGCCCCTGTTTCATAAGTATGATAAGTGGTTTGCCGTGGTCCATCGGGGATGATAATCCAAGCCAAAAGATAGAAAATAATGCCTGGAAAGGCCATCAGAGAGATGATCACGTAAATAATACGGGTGAGGGTGACATCCCAACCGAAATATTCGGCAATCCCACCTAGAACGCCGCCAAGAATACGGTTTGAACGAGAACGTGTTAAATGCTTCTTTTTTGACATGATAGGTCTCCTTTTATTGAATGAAAAATTGTACGATGACAGTGATAATGTGCAGCATTAGTAGACTTTGATAGTACCTAAATCTACTGAGGCCGCAATGGTAAATTCTGGCATTTGACCAGTAAAGCCACGCTTTGTCTGCGGCGTATTGTGGTTAAAATGCATATCAGGTCGGTTAGGCATGGTCACACTGCCTGATTGTGATGAGAGATCGAAATAGTAATCTTGCGTGTCAGGCATCGTTAGACGAATGTCACTGCTGAGGGCTTGTAATTGCAAGTCGTGCGTGAGTGGCTGAACTTTGAGGCGCAAAGTACCAGATGTCGTGTTAAATTGCCCGCCACCGATAAAATGATCAACTTTAATTGTGCCAGACGTTGCGTTGATTTGACTGTGTGGTAACGTGACATGGTCAAGTTGGATGCGACCAGCTTGATTGGTCATCTTAGCGTGCGCAATTGTGATATCTCGGCCGCTGACATCACTGGCTTTGAAATCCCAATTGGCTTCATGGGCTTGAAGGTGCTTGATGTGAAAGCTACCTGCCGTCAGGGTTAAATTAAAGGTTTTCAGGGTGAGGTTTTTTGCGGTCACTTGACCGGTGTGATTTGTAACCGTCAGATGACCATCGGAAAAGTTTTGTGGTAAACCGATATTCACATGGACTTTTACTTGAAAAAGTCGTGGTGTATCACCTTGGGTAACCACCACTTGATCCTGCGTTTCGGATACTGATGCAAAATAACGTTGATTATCGCGACTGAAAAATTCATCAATGGTTACGAGATCCGTCTTATCGTTACGATAAAAATTTAAGGTAGCGTTTTTATAATTCAAAACGAGTGCTTGATCGGTAACGGGCAGCTGGATACTGTGATGTGCCGCAGTCCAATGTGGCGAGTTTGTTGATGCCTGTTCGGTAAAGGTTGCGGTATCGTCGTCAGTGGTATCAAAGGCGTAGAATTTACGACCGACGCGTGCCCCAGCGCGGTCGACGTGCAGCCAATCACCAAATTGTACTTTATTATTTTTACCATCAAGGATAATATCGTCACCTAAGCGGACGCCTTGACCATTAATGTGTAGATTACCAAGGCGCAAGCCATCATCTGACAAATCAAAGAAGCGGTCTGTCGTATCTTGGGCTGTCTCATCATCAGACGCAGTTTGTTGGGTATGTGAATCACTCATGTCTTGTAAAATAGCGTCAATATCCCCTAACTGCGCAAAGGTGTCATCGAGTGCTTCTTCATGTGATTTGTCTTGTTGGGCAAAATCTTGATAGGCATCCAGCAAATCAGCCACGAGTTCTTCTTTAAATTCAGTAAGTTGCGGATTAGGCGTATATTTTGAAAAAATAACGTCTAGGCGAGTACGTATCGCGAGTTCAATTGAAGTCATTATTTGTCTCCTTCTGCAATCGTGCCAGTGATGAGCTGGCTAATCACATCTTTTGCAAATTGCCAGTCAACAATCGCTTGTTGGAGGTGTTGTTGGCCAGTAGCAGTAATCTTATAGTATTTCCGGCGAGCCCCTTGGGTTTCATCGCCCCAATAACTGGTAATATCACCACTTTTTTCTAAACGCCGAAAAGCCGTGTATAAAGTTGCTTCGTTCAGTTCATATTGTTGCTGGCTGAGTAAGCGAACTGATTTGGCGACTTGATAACCATAAGAATCCTGCTGTTGGAGAATATTGAGAATCATGGTATCAATGTGACCACGAATAAGGTCTTTAGAAATTGACATCTTATTGTCCTCCACTTAATCTTGAGTTCATTATAGGAAAAATTACTGTGTTTGTCAAAGTAATTTGTCAAGCAGAGTAAAAAAGACAACCAAGCAATGGTTGTCTTTTTTAACTTAAGGTATGCCACAAGGCGAGTGGCTGGCTTGTCAAAGCACGTAACCGTTTTTGATAATCAGTTAAGGATTCCGGCTTTTTTTGGCTCATCCAAACCGAGATAAAGCCAGTTAAGGTTTCGATGTAGTATTCCGTACCCAGGACATCTTGAGCCGCCCGTGGTTGATATTTAATCAAAAGGGACTTATATTTGGCTTTCAAGAATTGTACCCACACCCCACGAATATAGGGTCGCGTATATAAGATATGGAGAACTTTGTGTTCTTGATAAAGTAAGGGCGTCATATCATTGATAAAAACCGTTAAAATATCAGGTTCAACGGCTAACCGCGACTCGATTTTGGTTTTAATATTATCATCGACAGCATTAATCGTGGCATAAGCTAAATCATCGAACGTTGGGAAATAAGCCATGACGCGTTCAATGGATAGGCCAGCCAATTGGGCAATGGTTGCCATTGTCGGGATTTTATCAGCACTCGCGCGCATACTTTTAATGAAGGCGGCTAAAATGAGTTGTTCGTCATCGAGATCTTGACTGTTTTGGTCGCTGGGCATAAAAAAATTCAGCGGTAAATGAAACGTTTCAATGATGGTGAGCATCATTTCAGCGGTAGGATGGCTTTTAGCCCGTTCCCAGTTGGAAACGGATTGATAGGAAATAAACAGTTTGTCAGCAAATGTTTGTTGGGTCAAGCCAAGTGATTTTCGTAGCGCTTTAATTTGGTTACCAATCGCCATTATTTTTCCTCAAATTTTATCTTTTAAATGATGCAGGGCATGTACTAAACACGTTCATCATACACTAACTGGTTTAAAAAACCTAGTCGTCAATCGATTAATTGTGCCATTACGGCCTGTAGACGTTGCTTTAATAGGGTATCATCCGCGGGAAGTTGCGAATAGCTTAAACGGACATGGTTACTGTGACAACCAAATAAGAAATCTGGTAAAACCAGCAGTTGCTGATCGAGAAACACTTGATAATCAGCGCGGGTCATTGTCGATTTGGTTAAAATATGAAGCCACAGTGTATTGCCTAAAGTCGGGATTTGATAAGCCAATTGGCCTTGTGCCACAAAGGGTGCGAGCAGGCGTAACAGCCGTTGACGCGCATGCGCTAATTGGTGTTGCTGCTGGGCGACCAAGTCGGCTAAGTTGGGTTGGCTCAAGAGTTGGGTTGCCAGATACTGGGAAAAAATACTGATGCCGGATTCCATTTCTTGGCGAATTTCTGATAAGCGCGTAACGATGGCCGGTGGGGCAATCAACCAACCAATTCGGGTGTCAGCACCACTAAACTCAGAAAGGGAACCGATATAGATCACATTATTGGGGTCCAATTGCTTAAGCGTGGGGATACTTTGCTGACTAAGCGCGAGTGTGAAGCCAAAAGGATCGTCTTCAACAATGGGTAAATTGAGTTGCCGGCACCGCGCAATCAGGGCGTGCCGTTCGGCTAATGGCATGGTTTGGGTCGTTGGGTTTTGATTGGTTGGATTGACGAAGACGAATTTTAAATGGTGTTGGTAATATAAATGTTGCAAATCGTCGAGGGATAGCCCGCCATTTTTGGTGCGTGGCACGCCAAAAACCCGAATACCGGCGACTTGAAATAAGGCGAGTTGGTACAAATAAGACGGCGATTCAATGGCAATGGCATCACCATAGGATAATAATCCTTGGGCAATTAAGAAAAAGGCTTGCTGGGCACCAGCAGTAATCAGGAGTTGCTCATCTGGCAGGGGTTGGTTGAGATAGGGGTGCAAGTGTCGCCTGATTTGTGCTTTTAATGCGGGACTACCACTCATTGCGTTGGCGGTGTTTTGTTGCAGTAGCGTGGCCATGGCGATACTTGGGAGTGCTAGCTGACGTAAAGGCGCATTTTCGGTCTGACTGTCGGCTAAATTTAAAACTTCCGGCTGTTGTCGTAATTGTTTGAGTTGCACCATAAAGCTTTCCGGATCACTTAAACGATCCGTTGTAAAATAGTTTCGCCAGTTGACATGTGCCGATAAAACACCCCATTTGCCCGAGTTAACCCAAGTGCCACTCCCTTGTTGCCGCAGTAAAATTCCTTGGCTGACTAATTCATTGAGGGCGTGTTGGACGGTTGAACGGTTGACGCCTAAGTCATGTGCAAGTTGGCGTTCTGGTGGCAGTTGTTCACCTGGTAGTAAGGCGCCTTGTTCAATCCCTTGTAAAATGACATTAATCAGCTGCAAGTAGACGGCCTTTTTGTCGTGTGATGGTAGTTGCCAGCGCAAGATCGGTGCTCCTTTTAAATTGGTTGGTCAAAAATTAAACCAATTGGTTGTTCTCAGTCAATTCAGCATAACTTAAAATAGAATGAAATTCAAATCACAAACATTAGAGGAGTATGAATCATGGAAAAAGGCACCACATTGGTTAAGCGCGGGATGGCACAAATGCAAAAAGGCGGCGTGATTATGGACGTTGCCAACGTCGAACAAGCAAAAATTGCTGAAGCAGCTGGTGCTGTAGCTGTCATGGCCCTAGAACGTGTCCCATCTGATATTCGCGCTGCTGGCGGTGTCGCACGCATGTCTGATCCAGCCATGGTCGAACAAATTATGGCCGCCGTAACAATTCCGGTGATGGCAAAAGCACGCATTGGACACTTTGTTGAAGCACGTGTGTTAGAAGCGGTTGGCGTGGATTACATTGATGAAAGTGAAGTGCTAACCCCAGCAGATGACACCTACCACATTGATAAAACGGCCTTTGAAGTGCCGTTTGTGTGTGGTTGCCGTGATCTTGGCGAAGCCTTACGCCGAATTGGTGAAGGGGCTTCAATGTTACGGACCAAAGGCGAACCAGGGACAGGTAATATCATTGAAGCGGTGCGCCATATGGAGAAGGTCAACGAACAAATTGCGCAGGTACAAGCAGCCAATCCGAATCAATTAATGACGATTGCGCGTGATTTGCGGGCACCGTATGATTTGGTGACCTACGTTCATGAACATGGCAAGCTACCTGTCATTAATTTTGCTGCGGGCGGTGTGTCTACGCCAGCAGATGCTGCCTTGATGATGAACCTTGGCGCTGATGGGGTGTTTGTGGGTTCAGGCATTTTCCACTCCGAAAATCCTGAAAAATTTGCCAAAGCCATCGTGGCCGCAACGGCACATCCCACTGATTACGCTTTGATTGCCGAAGTGTCAAAAAATATTGGTAAGCCTATGAAGGGGATTGAAATAGCCACGCTTTCAGAAGACCAAAAAATGGCCAGTCGTGGCATCTAAGGGAGAATGGGAATGATTGTTGGCGTATTGGATTTACAAGGGGCAGTCAGTGAACATGTTGACATGTTGACTAAGTGCCAAGTTGATGCAAAATTAATCAAAAAAGCTGCCGACTTATCGGGCATTGATGGGCTTATTATTCCCGGTGGGGAGAGTACAGTGATTTACAAATTGCTCGTACAAGAACAACTACTTGAGCCGTTAAGACAGTTGATTCAGGCTGGCTTACCAGTTTTTGGCACCTGTGCCGGAATGGTGCTTTTAACCCAAGCAAAGGCATTTGGCGCGTTACCAGCAACGGTGGTGCGTAATGGCTTTGGCCGGCAAAAAGATAGTTTTGAGCAAGCCATTTCGGTGGTTGGATTTGATGAACCGTTTCATGGTGGTTTCATTCGGGCGCCGTATCTGACAGCTGTTGATGAATCGGTAACGATTTTGGCCACAATTGATGACGAAAAGGTGATCGCGGCGCAATATGCACATATTTTAGTGACCGCTTTTCATCCAGAATTGACAGCTGATACACGTTTTCATGAAAAATTTATTCAGTTAATTGCGAATAAATGATTTTATATAACACAATTGTTATAAAAAGTCACGCATATATTTTACGCAAAAAAATAGCGTTATAAATTGAATTTTTTAAGCCGACAATTTGATAGAATACTAGGTGAGGCTGTTACATATTGAAACAGAGTTCTCAAACTAGGGGTACCTATGCTAAACATCTAACTTAAGACAGACTTTAGGTCAGGGTAGTGATGGGTGGTGTAGGTTTTTTATTGTCTAAAATTAAAAAATCCCAGGTACCGCTATACGCGGTGCCTGGGATTTTACTGTGGCCAAGATTGCATAGGGATGCGGGTAAGATGCTGAATACGCCGTTGAAAAGTTGCCAATGGTTCGGGGTGTACGGCACTCAACCACACCGAAATGAATGTAATGAGCACGTCAAGCATGTAGGTGGCGTCGATGGCTTTTGGTTGCCATTGTTGGATAAGTTGTTTGTAGCGTCCTTTAATAAAGCGTAACCAAGTGTCTTTCAAGTAGGGACGGGTGTATAACAGGTGCAATTTCTGCCGTTCGGCATATAAGCGTGGCGCCATATGGGTTGAAAAAATTGTGATCAAATCTTCGTGTGCGATAAGATGCAGTTCAACGGTGGGTTTAATCTGGTCGTCAACGGTGACCATAAACTGATTAACGAGTGCATCATAATCGGGAAAGTGTTGGCAAATTTGCGTGATTGAGAGATTTGCAAACTGGGTAATTGTGGCATAACTTGGCGGTTTACTGGCACAATACATGAGACTCTCCAAAAAACCACGTAAGATTTGTTCTTTTTCTTGCGTGCAGTGTTGTTGACTTGATTGGGTGATGAAAAAGTCATGTGGTAAGTGATATTTTTCAAGGATGGCAAGCAACATATCAGCTGTAGGCTGACTTTGATGGCGCTCCCAATTGGAGACAGCTTGATAGGAAATATAAAGCGTATCTGCCAAATCGCGTTGGGTGAGCCCTTTTGACTGTCTTAGCAATTTAATCTGGTGACCAATTGTCATAATTTTCTCCAAGCGTTTTGATGCGATCTTCGTACAATGATAGTATTGGCAGAAATCCAATAGTACATGTCGTGGTAGGCAGACGAAAATAAGGAGAAAATGATGTTGAATCAGACACGTTATCAGCAAATGACCATTGCACAGTTAAAGCAAATTACTGGTGGCCATCAATTACCTCAAAATTTAACAGCACTTAGAACCGGGGCGCGACTTAGCCGTCGGGATTTGGCGGACAAGTTAAATGTTTGTACCTCAACCATTGCGCGTTATGAAGAAGGTAAGCGGGTACCCGATGTTGATCTCATTATTCAAATGGCGGAGCTGTTTAACACAACTTGTGACCGTATGTTGAAATAATGACCATGACTAATCTAAAACCTATTATAAACGGATAAAATGATAAGCAGCGTGCCGATATGGTATTGGCTAAAACATAAGATGACACAACCAAACTTCCAATATATTGCACAAGAAGATGAAATGGCTTGTGGACTGGCAGCCCTAGCCATGGTTATTGCCCACTATGGGACATCTCCAGCGCTGTCACGGCTACGCCAATTGACGCAGACTAATGCGTTAGGCACAACAGCCTATGGGTTATTGTCAGCAGCGCAAACGCTTCATTTTGACACGTTGGCTCTGCAAGCAGATCAGACGTTATTAACCCAACCTGATTTACTGTTGCCATTTATTGCCCATGTCCGACAACTCACTGGCGACTATCATTATGTCGTGGTTTACGGGCGAGCTGGGCAGGACTTATGCATGGCAGATCCAGATCCTGCAGTGGGGAAAATTAAGCTGTCGCTATCAGCATTTAGTCGTATGTGGACTGGGGTTGCTTTGTTCATCACACCACCGTCGGCAAGCACCTGATGGCACAAACAAACTGCCAAAAGACAGGCAGCTTGTTTTCGGATGGGCTTATTCACGAATCGCCAGCATAATAATGCCACCTACCATCAACGTCAACCCTAACAGTTGGCTTGGCGTGGGGAGCGCATGGCCAAGAAACATGAGGCTAAGGAGCACGGAAAACACCACTTCCATGGATTGGGTCGCTTCAACGGCGGCTAATTCTCGCATATTATGCGATGCGAGTTGGGTCGCTTTAAAAAAGAGCACGGTTGCAATAACACCAGAAGATAAGGCGACGACAAAGGTATTGATGACTTGACCTATATGTGGCAAGCCGACCTGATGATAGGAAAGTCCGGCAATTAACAGCCACACAGGATAAGAACAAATCAACATCGCCAGCACTTTTTCAGTTGCCGTCATGCTTGGCTCAACCACTGCCATAATTTTACGGTTCCCCAGCGGATAAGCGACAGCGCCAAACATGATGGCCCCAATTGCCATCAGCATGGGCGTGATATGTTGTAAGTGATAAAGAAAAGCGGCGACGGTTAGCAAAACACCTAGTAAAATGACCAACATCCACGGCAGTGATGCCAGTGGGATTTTTAGTGCTTGTTTTTGCCCATTTGGTCGTGTGACTTTAACCAATGGGGTGGTTAATACCCCAAAGATAATCGTGAGTTGCCAAGTTGCTGAAATCAGCCAACCAGGGAGATAATCAACCGCCCAACTCAGGGGCACATAAAACAACACAAAGCACACTTGTGACCAGATGAGCCACGCCATTAAGTTTTGTTTGATGAAGGCCAGGACGCGTGCCAAATTGGAACCCAAATAATGGTTCACAATCAGCATTAAGGGCAGCATCCAAAGATAACGTAGGGCAGCCGTATAGCCCCAGTAGCCTTTGGCATTAGCCATGACTTCGTTAACGATAAATGTGATCGAAAAGAAAAAAGTGGCCACAATACCGATACTAATGGCTTTTAAACGGTTTGACATCGCAACCTCCAAAAAGTAATTTAGGCGATATAAGGCCATTCTACCAGAGAAAATGGGGATAACTGGAAATGATGTGAGTGTTGCTGTCATGGACGAAGCATTCATGCCGTAATTCTGATAAAAATCACATATTGATCAGATTATCTGATATAATAAAAACATCATCAGTTGATAAAGACACAGATTGGCGCGTCAAAGAAAGTTAGTGGGTGCTGTGAACTAGCCCGCCCCTGTGCTCGAGTTACACAACATTAAGTAGTATGACGTCTGCCGCGATAAGGCGTAATAAGTGGTAGGTCCGATGACTTACAATTTAGGTGGTACCACGGTTAAAACCGTCCTATAGTTGCTATAGGACGGTTTTTGCTATTTTAACGACAACAAAGGAGAGACAGATGAATTTTATTGAAGATTTAAAATGGCGTGGCGCGTTAAACCAGGTCACAGATGAAGCAGGGTTACTAGAAGCAATGGCCGATGGCAAGATTGGTGCTTACGTTGGGACAGACCCAACTGCTGATTCTTTGCATCTTGGACACCTCATTCCATTTATGGTGTTAAAGCGTTTCCAAAACGCTGGTGGTAAGGCTGTGATTATTGTTGGTGGGGCAACTGGGGCCATTGGCGACCCACGGCCTACAACAGAACGTCAACTTTTGACGCCTGAACAATTGGCTGAAAACGAAAAGGGCATCACAGCGCAAGTAACAAAACTCTTTGGTGATGATGACACCCGTATTGTGAATAACAATGATTGGCTAGGAAAGTTGACATTGACAGACTTTTTGCGTGATTATGGGAAGTTATTCTCAATTAACGTGATGTTGAAAAAGGATGTCGTGGCGTCACGTTTGGAAACAGGAATTTCATTTACTGAATTTACTTACCAAGTGCTACAAGGGATTGATTTCCATGAATTGTGGCGTCGTGAAGACGTTAAGTTACAAATTGGTGGGTCGGACCAATGGGGTAACATCACGTCGGGAATTGATTTGATTCATTCGTTAGAGGGAAATGACGCTAAAGCGTTTGGGCTCACCATTCCTTTGATGACAGATTCAACGGGCAAGAAGTTTGGTAAATCTGAAGGGAACGCGATCTGGTTGGATCCAAAGAAGACCTCACCTTATACTTTCTACCAATTCTGGTTGAATCAAAGTGATGCTGATGTGGTGAAGTACTTGAAGTATTTCACTTTCCTAAGTGTAGATGAAATTGAGACGTTGGCGAAGGCCGTTGAAACTAACCCAGGTGAGCGTTTGGCACAACGTCGTTTGGCACAAGAAGTGACGAAGTTTGTCCATGGTCAAGCAGCCGTTGAAGATGCAGAAAAGTTATCAGCTGCCCTCTTTAGTGGGGATGTGGCAACGCTTTCGGCTGCGCAAATCGGGGATGCCTTTGGTGGTGTGCCAAGCTTTGACACACCTAATGAAATCAAGAATGTGGTTGACTTCTTGGTTGAAGGTGGTGTGGAACCCTCAAAGCGTCAAGCACGCGAAGACGTGACGAACGGCGCTATTACAATCAATGGTGAAAAAGTGACCGATGTCGCAGCTGAAGTGGATCCTTCAACACACTACGATGGACAATTTGTATTGGTCCGTCGTGGGAAGAAGAAGTATTTCCTCGGCAAAGTAAAATAATCAAAAAGCACGCTTTTAGCGTGCTTTTCGTTTACAATAAATATGAGTATCATAAGAGAAAGGTGAGCAAAATATGAAAATACTCATGTACAATACAGTTCCCGAAGAACAACCTTTTGTGACTGCCTGGATGGCCAAAACAGGGCACGAAGTGGTCACATTATCAGAACCATTAACGGTTGACAATGCGGGACAAGCCGCAGGATTTGATGCGGTTAGTACGCAACAGACAACGGCAATGCCAGCGCCAGTCTATCAGATACTTGCTGAAAACGGGATTAAACAAATTGCCTTGCGCCAAGTTGGCTATGATGTTTTTGATGTGCCCGCGGCCTTTAGTCAAAAAATCCGACTTTCTAATGTTGCGGCCTATTCACCACGGGCAATTGCCGAATATACCTTGACCCAGTTATTTAATATTTTACGGCATAACAAGCAATTTGAGCGGGCCATGGCCACCGGCGATTACACATGGGCAGCTGGTGGCCAAGCACGGGAAATTTATCAGTTAACAGTTGCTATTATTGGTGTTGGTCGCATTGGCTCAGCTTTTGCGCAAATGTTGCATGCTTTGGGAGCCAAAGTGTTAGGCGTTGATCCAGTTTATCGTGCGCAGAACGAAGTATTTGTTGAATACACAACATTAGATGATGCTTTAGCACGTGCCAATGTGATTAGCTTTCATACCCCTTTAAATGAGGAAACACGCAACTTAGCGGATCAAGCCTTTTTTGACAAAATCCAACCAGGTACCATCCTATTAAACATGGCCCGTGGAGAAATTGTGGATATGGTAGCTTTAGAAACCAGTTTGAATACCGGTCAATTATACGGTGCAGCGGTTGATGTGACGCCCAATGAAAATGCGTTTATGAACCAAAAGCAGGCAGTGACAGATTTACCAGAAAATATTCAACGACTAACGCAATTGGATAATTTTTATTTATCACCACACATTGCTTTTTATACGAATACAGCCATTAAAAACATGGTTGAAATGGCGTTAAACGATGCGGTGACCCTTGCTAATGGTGGGTATACGGATAATGAAATTCTACGGTAGAGTGGGTCATTTATCTGGTGGGCGTTACAAAGAAAAATATTAGAAAAAAATCAGGTAAATTTTCTGAAAAAACAACCAAATGACGGTTGTTTTTTTTTATGGTCTGATTGATAATAAAGGTTATGTAATAACTATGTTGGCAATCGTATGGCAATTGTTGAGGGAGAAGCAATATGAAGATTGGCTTTGTTGGAACGGGCGTCATGGGCACTGGCATGATTAATAATTTATTAGCCGCCAAGCACGACGTGATCGTGTATAACCGAACACGTGAGAAGGCGGACGATGTGATTGCCAATGGCGCACGTTGGGCAGATTCGCCAGCTGCAGTTGCTCAGGCTGCTGACATAACATTTACCATGGTTGGCTATCCAAAAGACGTGGAAGCGGTGTGGACTGGTCAAGACGGGCTATTTTCTGGCGCCAAGTCTGGCGATATTTTGGTTGATATGACGACCTCTACACCTAAATTAGCTGAAAAGCTTGCCAGAATGGGGCAAGAACTTGGCATTGGCGTGCTTGATGCGCCGGTTTCAGGTGGTGATATTGGGGCTAAAAATGGGACACTATCCATTATGGTTGGTGGGGCATTGGCCACGTATAACCAAGTATTGCCGATTTTCCAAGTGATGGGGCAAAACATTGTGCTTGCTGGTGATGCCGGTAAGGGTCAGCACATGAAAATGAGCAACAATATTGGGGTTGCTGCAACAGTTATTGGGATGGCAGAGTCTATGGCCTATGCTGAGGCGGCAGGCTTAAATCTTGACGCTGCTTACAATATCTGGCGGAACGGTGCAGCAGGCTCATGGTCGGTCACCAATTATATGCCACGGATTATGGCAGATGATTTTGCGGCTGGTTTTTATGTGAAACATCTATTAAAAGATTTGCGTATTGCATTAGATGCAGCCGCTGAGATGGCTATTGACCTACCAGGCACAGCACTGGCAGAGCAATTGTTTGCCAAACTCAATAAAACCCATGGCGATGAGGGTGTACAAGCCATTGTCAAATTATGGGCAGCATTTGCGTCAGCGTAACAGCATGTTTCACGTGAAACGTCGTTTGGAGAGCAACTCAAAATTCAATTTTGATTGTAAGGGAGATAATATATGGCAATTAAAAGGAACATGATTTTAGGGATCGTGGCCACATTCATTGTGTCAGTTATTGCAAAATATTTATCTGTCTGGCTACCTTTTCTAGGGGGCGAGGCGATTGCAATGCTGATTGGTATTGTGCTCGGTAATACCATCTTGCGTCACGAAAAATTTGCCCCAGGTATGAAGTGGGCGGAAAAGTATCCGATTGAAATCGGGATTGCGTTGATGGGATTAACGGTTACATTGAGAACCATTGAGAATCTTGGTTTAAACGGTATTGTGTTCATCTTAATTCAAATGGTTTTGACAATTGTTGTTGTCCTTTGGATGGGGGGCCGCTTGTTTAAAGTTTCCGATAAGTCAGCGATGTTGATGGGCGCTGGAAACGCCGTTTGTGGTTCAAGTGCGATTGCTTCTGTGGCGCCAGCCATTGGGGCCAATGATGACCAACGCCGCACGGCCGTGGCCACAGTTAGTTTGACTGGTGTTGTCCTCTTGCTTTTGCTACCAGTGATTGGCCCTGACTTGGTTGGTAATAACAATCTTTTGTTGGGTGCCTTAGTCGGTGGTACTTTGCAGTCAGTTGGTCAAGTAGTTGGAACGGCCACTTTGATTAACCAATCAGTTGTCACGTACGCTACGTTGTTCAAGATGCTACGTGTCATTCTGTTAACCGTTGTGGTCGTGATCTTTGCCAAAATGGCACAACGCAGTGATAAGAGCATCGAAGCGGCGGCTAAAGGCGTTTCTGTCCCTTGGTTTGTCATCGCCTTCTTGGCATTCTTGCTCTTGGCTAGTTTTGTGAAGTTGCCGGACGTTGTGACACACTCGGCCCATGAAACGGCTAGTTTCTTCGGTGTTGTTAACTTGGCTGGTATTGGTTTGAACCTTAAGTTTGAAACCATTAAAAATTCTGGTGGTAAGTTCTTGTCTTATGGCTTACTGACCGGTGTAGCACAGGTTGTCTTAGCCGTGGCTTTGATTAAGGTGCTATTCTAATTATCTTGTCCACTTTTAAGGCAGACACATCAAAAATACGCGACCAATTGCGGTCGCGTATTTTTTTTTGATAATTGGCGTAGTGATTAGGGCTGATTTGCGTTAACATCTGATTTGTTTTATTATAGTTATTATAAAATGATGAAGATGACATCAACGTGAGAAAAATGATAATTGGCCAGCGATTGGCGAATGATGAATTTAAGCGTGACAAGTCACCACTGATCATGACACGCATCAAGGTGACGCACGGAGGAGTGCCATGCTAACAATTTTGTCATATATTAATTTGCTGATGCAACCACTGGCGTCGACGATTGCGGCGGTTGTTTGGTTTGGTCTATTATTGGGACAACCTCAGGTAGCACGTCGGACGATAGGGCAACTTTTAGGCTGGTTAGTCATCGTGACAGCGATCAGCCGTTGGCTGGTGCCAACAGCTTATCAGGTTAGCGTGACCTCAACACTACTCATTGTGAGTTTAGTTTATGTTGGGCGACGAATACAGCAAGCAACACCGCTTGGTGTGTTGTTACTGGATGCCATTGTGAGTTCGTTACTGGCTGCTTGGGTGTACAATGTCGCATTGGCCATATTGTCACTCCTGACGCTCCCCTTAGTCATTCAGTTACTCGGTTATTTAATGGCTGGGGTTGTGACGATTGTGGTCGCGATTGTACCATATTTATATCATTTCAAATGGTTAACCACCAGCTTTTTTCAACGCCATCCCCGGCAACTCGGCGTTTTTTTAATGATTGGGTTTGGCATGCGTGGTTTAAACGATTATTTAGCTTATTTGTGGCATCATACAGCGTACCAAGGATCAGTGATGTGGGAAATATTATCGCTGGTGGGGGTGCTGCTGATTATCGGGCTGCCCGCATTGCGACATCAATATGACCTATTAACGTGTAAATTACAGCAACGTGATCACATGTTAGCTGCAACACAGCAGTATACGAATCAGCTGGAAAAGCAATATTTGGCGTATCGCACATTTCGACATGATTATAAAAATATTTTAGCGAGTTTGGCTTACGGTATCCCAAATGGCAATATGGCGGATGTGCAATACGCTTATGAATCTGTGATTGAAACGAGCCAGCAGACCTTGCCAGAGACGCAGGTCTTGGCACTCCATTTAATTGCTAATGTGAATTTGCGTAGTGTGTTATTAGTGAAATATCAACAAGCATCGCAGCAAGGGGTGCAGTTTACCATCGATATTCACCAAGTTTTTCAACCGGTTGACTTTAAAGTGGATGATGCATTTTATCGCGTTTTTGGTATTTTGCTCGATAATGCGATTGAAGCCGCTGTTGATACACCAGAAAAGTTGGTGACGGTTGTTTTCGTGGCTTCCGAACAAGTAGCAATCATCAATAGTTGTTTACATCAAATTGATTTACCAGTGGCTAAGCAGCTTGGTTATTCATCAAAACGAGGGCATGCGGGACTTGGTTTATATTTTGTCCATCAATTTTTGGCCCAACGACGTGATATTGAATTAGTGACGGTGACTGAAAGCCGTCGTGTCAGGCAAGCATTAACGTTTGGGGGTGCAAATTGACCCATTATTATGTTTTAGAAGACCACCCACAGCAACAACAGCGGCTACAGCAAATTATTGGTGCGTGTCAGTTATTTGATCAACCGGCACCATTATTAGCCGCGTTACAAGCAGATCGCCAACCGAAAGTCATTTTAATTGATTTAGCGTTGCATCATGTCGTGCATGCCGGCCTTAATGTTGCCCAGGCCATTCGTAGCTTTGACAGTTTATCGCCGATTATTATTGTTAGTACGCATACTGAATTACTAGCGATGAGTTATCAATATCAAATCGGTGCGTTAGATTTTGTGGACAAATCATTGTGTGAAACGAAATTTAAGCCACGCATTCGCTCAGCTATCCGTGTTGCCAATCGCCATTTGGCGCTGCAAACGCAACAAACACCCGAAATTGTCACTTTGCCCAGTAGTCATCAGCGGGAAATTGTGGATGTGAATGACATGATTTATATTGCCAGTAATGTTATGGCCAGTCATCGGGCAACGATTTATTGTGAACAGCGCCAAATCGACTTGCGCGCGACAATGAAAACGTTGGCTGATTTGAGTGATAAGTTAATTCAAATACATGCGGCGTATGTGATTAATCGTGATAAAATTTGTCATTTAGATCGCCGCAATCATACCGTGATATTAGATACTTGTGTGGCGTTACCCTATTCAAAGCGGCATTTTAAGCAGCTTCAAGCGCTGTTAAAGTCGTCTATTGACAAAATGTAAGTTAAGTTTTTGAAAACGCGGTTAAAACCGACTATAATGGAAACTAGTTTACAAAATAATGGATAAGACGTTTTGATTAACGCTTTGGAGAATATAGATACATGCAAGTTGCAATTATTGGTGCTGGCCCTCGTGGTCTGGCTGTCGCAGAGCGACTTATCAATCTCGCTGAGGATGATACCAAGCTCGATATTCAAATTTTTGATCCCTATGCAATTGGTGGTCGTGTCTGGGATCCATTCATACCACAAAATCAGCAGTTTTTAATGAACACCGTGATTGATCAAATTACATTATTTAATGATGACTCAATCGAAAATGGTGGGAAGCCCTTACCAGGACCAAATTTACGACAATGGCTAGCAGGACAAGCGGCAACATTTTTAGCAGCTCACCCCGAATTTGCGCCATTTTACCAGCAAGAAGTTGCCCGATTAAAGCAACCAGGTGACTTTGCCTCGCGGGGCATGATGGGCGTCTATGCGGCTTGGTTCTTTGAATGGTTAACGCAACGTGTACGTCAAAACCAAACGCTGACCTTTACACAACAAGCCGTCACCCAGGTCACGCCAATTGGTCAGAAATTCCAATTGACGTTAGCTGACGGCATGCAAATTTTATCAGATCAAGTGGTGATGGCGTTAGGGCATTCCGATGATTATTTATCAGAAGAAGAGGCTGGTTTTAAAACATTTGCTGCGGAAAATCACCTTAAATACGTTGCGCCAACGCATCCAGCAGAAGCTGATTTATCAGTATTTGATGAAAATGATACCATTATTGTTCGTGGTCTCGGCTTGAGCTTTTTTGATTACTTGTCCGCTTTGACTGTGGGGAAGGGCGGCCAATTTGTCCGGAATGCTGCCGGTGAACTAGACTATATCCCTTCGGGTCATGAGCCACATGTGATTGCGGGCTCACGTGGCGGGTTCCCACTACATGCACGCGGTGTCAATGAAAAGGACACGAGTGAATTATACGTACCAAAGTTTTTCACGTTACCAGCTTTAGACGCTTTGCGGGCAGCGGGTGGCGGTCATTTGCAGTATGACGATTTTGAAAAATTAATAGTAAAAGAGCTTACTTACAAATACATTTTAAACCAACTGGCAATTATGCCTAATCGCTTACCTTATGATCAAGCCGAAGCCTTACGCCAGGCTTTGTTAACTAGTGATGATTTAATGGCGACAGCAAAAGCATTTGGCTTGGATGATATACCAGCATTTGATATTGATCTCATTCGTAATCCAGCCCGTGATTTAGATGCTGCAGTTGACTACGCAACGTGGTTTAAAACGTATTTGCGAGCAGATATTGCCGATGCCAAATTGGGGAATAAGCACGCACCTTTTGCTGGAACATTTGATATTATGCGCGATGTGCGCGATCGGATTCGTTATGTGATTGAACATGATTATTTTGACGCAGACGCGTATGAAAAATTCTTGCGCCAATTCAAACCATTCGATGTGTCAGTGTCAGTTGGACCACCGCTTGAACGAATTGAACAACTACTGGCTTTGATAGAAGCAGGGGTCTTTGAAGTGACAGCGCCACAAATTCATGTTGACACTGAGGGCCAACAATTTGTTGCCCGCGACGCCCGCCAACAAGAATTCCGTGGGAATGCCTTGATTGAAGCACGCTTGGGGGCAACAGATATTGGGATCTCAAGAAATCCAGTTATTGAAAACTTGCGCCAACAAGGACTGCTCGTGCAACCAACTCGGACACGCGCAGACGGGTCAACTTATCAGTTAGGCGCTGCGACATTTGATCGCCAAACTTTTGAAGTGATTGACCAAAATGGCAATAAAGTGCCACATTTGTATATTTATGGTATTACGCTTGAAGGCCTCAAGTGGTTTGGGACGGTGATTCCACGTCCTGGCGTCAATACGGTCATTTTACGTGAGGCTGCTTGGATTGCCCAACGTATTCTAGCGTATGCGTAAGTACTTAGTCACATTTGTCATGATATAAATGTGGTAAACTAAAAATAGACATAGACGACTGCTAGAGAGCGAAAAAATAGAAGCGGAATACACGACTCATGGCAAATATTCAGCTGATTGCAACAGATTTAGATGGGACATTCTTAGCGGATGATAAGACGTTTGATCATGCGTTATTTCGGACTGTCCTCACGCAACTTAAAGCCCAGCATATTGCCTTTGCGATTGCTACCGGTGTCCATCAGACACGCATTAATCGCATTATGGCAGGCTTTTTAAATGACGGCATTAATTTTGTATCAAATAATGGTGCGCGGGTTGTGACTGGTGATGGCCAAGTGTTATATGAACGGGCGATCCCGCGCGCAACGTTAGCGCAAATTGCCACCTTAATTGCTAACTTTGAACCAAAACCGGACCAAGGGGTGGTTTACTCCACGGATGATACGGCTTATATCCCACGTGCATTTGCCAATGTTGTCATGGATAAGCACCTGAAGTATTTTCAACATATTGTCATTTTTGACGATGTTGCCGACATTGCGGAGCCAATCTTTAAAGTCACGATGAATTGGCGTGACTTTGATGAATTACAGTTTTATACTGCTGCTAAGCAAGCATTGGGACATGCTGTCCATGTGACCGAAACTGGCACAGGGGCGATTGATATTGTGCCTGCTGGTGTGAATAAGGCGGTAGGGTTGCAAGTCTTAGCGGATCACTTAGGGATTGAGATGGCCCATGTTGCTGCGTTTGGTGACGGAGGTAATGATGTTGAGATGTTAACGCATGTGGGTTATCCTTTCATCATGCCCAAAACGACTTTAGTGGGGGACTTTTTACCGGTTGTGGCTGATAATAACCATGACGGTGTCTCACGCACAATTTTACAATTATTAGCAAAAAACGACGCCTAGTATGAGGCGTCGTTTTTTGGTGTTGCTGTGATAAAGGCGTACTTTTGTTGATAGATGGCATCGGTATCATAATCAGTTGGGCCGTGGACACCGCCAGGCACCCAAAGGGTTGTGGCTGGGCGCAATGTGGCGGCTTGGTAACGTTGCGCGAGATCGACACTCTGTAAATAAGGGACGACGGGATCTTTCTTGCCGGCAATTAAGAAAAGCGGTGGCATTTTTGGTGTCAAATACGTCGCAGGATTCGCCTGTTTAACAAGAGCCGGAGCCGTTTCTGGTGCGTGATGGTCTAACATGATGCCTTCAAAGGCATCAGCTGTACCGGTTTCTGGAAACTGGGGGGTTATGCCGAGCTGTTGGAACTGTTGCGTCATTTGGTCGACTTGATAAGGGCCATATAGACCAATGACACGCTTGATTTCCGGTAAAGTCGCAATATCTGCTGATGATAGGGTGCCTAATGGCACACCGGCTGAAAAACTGGCAGTAGCAAGCACGGCTAATTGGGCGCCACTGGATTCGCCAATGAGCGTGAGGTGTGTCATATCTAATTGATAATCTGTTGCCTGTTGGGCCAAAAAATGAATGGCAGTACTAATGTCGGCAATTTGTTCAGGGAACTGATTATGTGTAGCGGTGTTGAGGCGATAATCCATACTAACCACCGCAAAACCAGCAGCTAAAAAGCGTAAACTGGGGTTGAGTTTAAAAGAGGATTTTTGGCCGCGAAGTAAGCCACCACCATATAAATCAAGAATAACTGGGAAATCTTGCTGACCAGCAGGCAAATAGATGTCTAACTGTTGTCGCGAATCGGGGCCATAAGCCACGTCGCGAATAACAGTATGCGCTGACTCAGGCACCGTGGCGGGGATGAAGTGATAAGGTTTGTCTTTGAATTGCATCATACACCTCTAACGTTTAGTTGTTACGCTCATTATACAGAATGCGTCTACTGTGCGACAAGATAAACGCATTGGCAAACAAAAAAGACCCCAGAGGGTCTTTTTAAAATGGCTTAAAGTCCTAGTTGACTTTAATATCGTTATTGAGGAAAGGAAACTTTGAACGAAGGAATGGTGTTACCCAGTGATCCAAGCCAATCTTACCTGCATTGTAACCAGAAACCAAGAGCAAGCTGCCGATTAAAATATAAGTTGGGTTGACTGAGACAACACCAGCACCAAGATATGAGAAATTCATAACAAGTGCAAAGAAGCTAGCAGCGATCGTCAATGTCCCGAAAATGAGACCAAGGCCAACCAATAGTTCACCCCAAGCAACTAAAAATGAAAAGAATGCTGTGTTGTGACCGTTATTGGTGAATGTTGACAAGAACCAGTCATACCAAGGGAATGCCTTTGCACCACTTGGATCGGTGACGGGGTGCTTAATGGCACTCATAATCAAGCCTGATGCATCGAAAGGCTTAGGGCCAGTAAGCTTTTCAAACCCGTCTTTTGCCCAACCGAAACCGAGGTAGATACGTAGTATCGTTAATCCCCACATTGCCACTTTTGAGTGACGTAACCAAAAAATCATAATCTTCTCTCCTTTATTGTGTCACGATTGTTCGTGATGTTTATTACAATAAGTAAGTACATACGTTTGTTTGTGAAAAGTCAAACAAATAAATTGATTGCTTAAAACTTTAATTAGCCACTGTGTCCCCAATCAAAAAAATACGTTAATCGGAACCAGTTATTGGTCACGAAGTTAAAATTACTTATTGCGTTGAGAAAAAATTACTGGTATGATGGTTGACGGTGTATTTAAGCCAAGCTTGGCAAAACACAAATAATTTCTATATATACAGAGAGATATATAGTCGGAGGAAAATTAAATGAAGCGTTCAACATTGATTGGTGGCCTGGTCGCCGCTGTTGCAGTTATTGGTATTGGCACATCTGTTGCTATAAATTCAGGGGCAAAGAAGAAGGATGTTTATTCGGTTGCCTTAGTGACAAGTACTGGCGGTGTCGACGATAAGTCGTTTAATCAATCAGCCTGGACTGGTATCAAGCGTTATGGTGAAAAGAACGGCTTAAAGCAAGGGGCGAATGGTTATACTTATTTTGTCTCAAATGACAATTCGGAAATCAAGTCAAACTTGCAACAAGCCGTGAAAGCAAACTATAAGTTGGTTGTCGGTATTTCATTCATGGGTGGTCCTGCGATGAATCAAGTCGCTAAGGCTAATCCGAAGACTAACTTTGCGATGGTTGAAGCCAAAGTTCCAACTAAGAATGCCGTTTCAATTATGTTCCATTCAGAACAATCATCTTATCTTGCAGGTGTCGCCGCAGCGACCGTGTCAAAGACAGGTAAGATTGGTTTCGTTGGTGGTGTGAAGGGCGAAGTTGTTGAACAATTCGAAGCTGGCTTTAAGGCTGGTGTGTTAGCAACAAATCCAAAGGCAACATTCGTATCACAATATGCGAATACCTTTACTGATGCAGCTAAGGGTAAGACAATTGCCGCAGCAATGTATGCCAGTGGCGTTGATGTGATTTTCCAAGCTGCTGGGGCAACTGGTAACGGTGTCTTTGCCGAAGCGAAGGCTATCAATGAAAACACCACAGCAGACAATAAAGTCTGGGTCATCGGTGTTGACATGGATCAAAAGCAAGATGGTAACTATACAACTAAGGATGGCAAAAAGGCTAACTTCACGTTGGCATCTGCCATTAAGCGGGTTGACAACGCCATCGAACTGGTCGCCGAAGACGGTAAAAAGGGTAAGTTCCCTGGTGGCCAAACTGTAACGTATGGCTTGAAGCAAAAGGGTGTTGATATTGCCCGTGATTCAATGCCAGAAAATGCTTGGGCCGCAACACAAGCAGCTAAACAAGAAATTTTAGATGGTAAAATTACCGTGCCAACAAAGTTAAGTGAAGTCAAATAACAAAGGAAACGTCACAAACTAGTCAGTCTAGCTTGTGACGTTTTTTAGTTATCAAGGGCTGGGTTATGACATTTTAAAGGATTTAAGTCAGTTATTTTAAACTAAATTTAATCTTAGGTCTTTATAATAAAGTTATTGATAAGCAACAAGAAACTTATTAATTAAGAACGAAACCCTGTAAATACTGGTGGATTTTCAATTTATTCTCTCTCCTAAAAAATCTCTTCTCTTCTCACTCTTAAAGATATATAATCCCCCGTATTGTAAGCAGATACGGGGTTTCGTTTGTCAAAAAAGCACTGCAACAATCATGTTGCGGTGCTTTTTTGCGTTGTTTATGAGGCAAAGGTGGCCAGCAGTAAGCTTGTCACGTGTTGACACATTCAACTGTACTATGTACAATAGTACACGTAGTACAGTTGGGTGGGTTTGGCATGACGAAAAGTGCGGTTATCGCAAATTAAATAAAAAGAGGTGGCGTGAATGGGACAAATTCAGAGGCATCAGCCATTGTACGAACAGCTCATGTGGCGGATTAAATCACAAGTCGCATCTGGGGCGTTGCGCCAAGGTGATAAGTTACCATCTGTGAGAGAAATGGCCCTCATTGAAGGGCTCAATCCTAATACAGTGGCAAAAGCGTATAAGGCCCTAGAACAGCAACAAGTGATTGAAACGGTTGCTGGTAAGGGGGCATTTGTTTTGGGACATGAAGCAACGGCCACGGATGAGCGCTTGCTGGTAAGTATTCAACAGCGACTGGATGAAGTTATCATTGAGGCGAAGCGGGCGGCGATTCCGCGGTCGCAGCTGCAGCACTGGATTGATTTGGGCTATGGCGTACAAGGGGAAGAACACGAGGAGGAAGCATGACGTTAGTGGTTGAAAACATCTCGAAGAAAATTCAAAAACAGGATGTTTTAAAAAATGTGAGCTTTGAGTTACATCAGGGCGAAATTGTGGGGTTAGTTGGCCGAAATGGTTCTGGGAAAACCACGTTGTTTGATACGATTTCAGGTGAATTATTGCCGGATTTTGGGCGGATTGGCTTAGACGGCTTGGATTATGTGAAAACCATTGATTTACATGATCAATTATTTTACGTGGATATGCCGGAAAATTGGTTGAGTTACTATTCTCCCAAAAAAGTGAAAGCGATTCTAAAAGTGGCGTATCGTCACTTTGATGAGACTTGGTATGATGCCGAAATTAAACGTTTTGGGCTAAATAATAACAAGCGTATCCGGACTTATTCAAAAGGTATGCGCGCGTTATTTGTGATTATCGCAAGCTTTGCGAGTCGGGCACGTTATGTCTTATTGGATGAACCATTAGACGGACTCGATGTGTTAATTCGCGATCAAGTGAAACAACTTATTGTCGATCAAGTCACGGCGCACCAAACAACGGTGTTGATTGCCTCCCATAATTTAGTCGATTTAGATACCCTAGTGGATCGTGTTTTGCTCCTCAAAGATCATACGATTGATCGGACGTTTGCCATTGAAGAAAATAAAAATATTAGAAAATATCAATTAGCCTTTGCTGGTGATGAACTGCCAAGTTTCTTACGGGAGAGCGGGACAATTATTGCGCAAACGGGCCATATTGTGACGATTGTTTTCAATGATTTCACGGAAGACATTGGGATTCGATTAGCAGGACAAGATTTCAAATTTGTGGAAGAACTACCTGTTGGGAGTGAAGATGTTTTTCGAGCGAGCTTTGCAGAAGAAGCCTATGCTTGGCAGCAAGAATTGGAGGTGGCAGAATGAAGCAAGCATTACAACTGTATGCGCACATTAAAAAGGATCAAATGCTGTTAGCGTTCATTTTGGGATTGGGGCTGATGGGACTACAAGTCGGCTCATTCCTTTGGCAACATCAATTGTCAGCTATTGCTGAAAGCGGCATCTTGCTCACTGGTGGTTGGTTGATTGTGGCTTTTCTCTCGTTATTGTTAGACCAGTCACGCCGGTTGGATGTGTGGCTCTATACGCAACGCGTTTCCCGTGGTGAATTGTTTCTCTCGCGGGTACTCTTATTAGTTGTTTTGCCAATTGTCGTCGGCTTTTTGGTGACGATTGGGATGTTGTTCGTGATACAACCAGTTAATATGACAGGCTTGATGACGACAAGTTTGAATTTTGCCCTGGGTTATTTCTTTTTTGCTAGTATTGCCGCCATTATCTATACCGTGATTGGGCCTAATTGGATGAAGGTTGTGGGGCTGTTATTTACGGTGGCTGTGATGGGGCAACCACTCAGTACCATTGAAACTTATTGGCAGAAGAATATGTTGTTGGATTTGACCATCAGGTTACTGGCTAGCTTGGTATTGTTTGGTATTGGGTATCTGTTGGCGAAAAAAATTAGTGGTGAAACAACCGAAGAAGCTGTTCGGATTCGTTATTTGCGTTGGCCAATTGTTATTTTTGTGTTTGCGGCAACGGAATTGACAACCTTGATGAGCCATGTTGGGGCTATTGATGTGAAGGTGGTCATCAGCACCATGATTATACCGGTCATTTTGGCAGGTATCACGTTTGCATTTGTCTTTAAGCCAAGATTTAAAATGACTTGGGATCGCTAATTAATTGCAGTATTGAGGGGGAAAAATGGCATTATTAGAAGTTAAAAATGTTAATAAGCGTTATGGTAAGAAAATGGCGATGACGGACGTCAGCTTTCAGGTAGAAGCTGGCCGGATTGTCGGTTTGATTGGCCCAAACGGTGCCGGTAAATCAACGACCATGCGCGCGATTACTGGCTTGATGCGTTATGATTCAGGCAGTGTTATGTTTGATGGGCAACCCATTACGTTTAGTCATCATCAAGCCTTGGATAAAATGGGGAACTTAATTGAATATCCCGCTATTTATCCTAATTTAACCGCATTAGAGCACTTAAAGCTCTATGCCATGGATACCAAAACACCGGCAGATTTCCAGGATTTGATGCGGAAAACACAAATTGACGGGCCTAATTTTGGTAAAAGAAAAGCCAAGCAATTCTCTTTGGGGATGAAGCAGCGCTTGGGGATTGCAATCGCACTTATTCGTCATCCAAAGTTGGTTATTTTAGATGAACCCATGAACGGTTTGGATCCGCAATCAGTTCATGATTTGCGGCTTTTGATTCGCACATTGGCAGACGAAGGGGTTGCCTTCTTAATTTCCAGTCATTTGTTAGATGAACTACAAAAACTGGTGGATGATGTGGTCATCATCAACAACGGTAAAATCATTGAAACGGCCACAATCACGGCATTTTTCGACCAAGACCAGACACGTTGGTTGTTTGATACCTCAGATAACCAAGCTGTGGGTGCGTTAATTGCGGCAAAAGGTTGGACGGCAACAGCTGTTGATGGGCAAATTGAAATTGCAGGGGCGGAGACATTGCAGCAAGTCATTACGGCTATCAATCAATCCGGCATTAGTATTACGGCGATTCAAACCGTTACGGGTAATTTGGAACGCACCTTGTTGGACAAATTGGCGCATGACGAGAAGGGGGAATAAGAGATGTTAACATTGATGAAACAGGAGTATTATAAGGCATTTAAACAGAATCGCCTGTATATTTGGTTAGCCTTGAGCTTTCTTTTCCCGTTGGCAGGCATGGGTATTTTTAAAACACAACGTACAGGTGAGGTCGTGGCAAATTTTGGGCAGGCAACAGTGTATATCGTCTTTGATGGGATTATTATTACCGCTTTAAGCGTGTCACAAGAGTTTGGCTTTGGGACGATTCGCCCCTTACTCTCACGGCGTTTTAGCCGCGGGCAAATCTTTGCCAGCAAACTATTGTTAAATCTCAGTGTTTATTTAGGGTTGTTTGTCACGGCGTTTCTAGGGACGATGTTGGCCAAAGTAATTTTCGTTCCTAAAGTGAACTTGCAGGCCAAGTTAAACGACATGGGAACCGGTTGGCAAGTGATGGGGCAGACATTTGTTATCACGATGCTACAAATCATATTTATTGCGGCCTTAGTGTTGCTCATTACAAACCTCGTCAAGAGCTCTGGCGCAGCCATTGGCTTGGGTGTGGTCATGATTGTTGGGACACCGATTTTGACGAGTTTATCGGCGTTGTTGATTGAAATGGCGCCAATCATGAAGTGGAATCCGTTTAATATTTATCTCGGTATTGCGATGCTTGAATTGCCAAAGACGGCATTCAAAGACCTCGTCCATTTGCCACAAACAACCGTACTTTGGGTTTATTTGATTGATATTGTGCTGATGTATGGTGTGGCGTATTGGATTTTCAAAAAGCGCTCAGTTTAAGCACAGCTTAAGATCGGAAGAGCGTCGTGTAGGGAAAGA
>ERZ507021.192-NODE-192-length-32754-cov-7.11395_pt1 | contig 32754 bp, 33 predicted proteins | sample MGYA00512877_ERZ507021 | MGnify/ENA metagenome assembly ERZ507021 | reverse complement strand
ATTTTATTCAATCAACTTTTCTAGCTTTTCAACTGCCCCTATCATGGTATCTTTTTGCTTCTTAATCACATGGAGATAGACACGCTCAATCTCCTTGGAATCCTCCGAGTGTCCGACAAATTCTCGAATAGTAGGGAGGTCAATACCTTCGCTAGCCATAATAGAGATAAAGCTATGGCGGAACATATGAGGGATGACATGAATCGGTCTGCCAAAGTCTAGAAAGCTATCGATATCCTTATAGGGCTTGCCTGCTTTCTTGTTATACTTTGCTGACTGACTAGAGCCACCTCTCAGGAATTGTGAGAGTTCGTTGTGATAAAGCGGAGAGCCTTGTCGATTACCTGCCCTAATATAGGTTCTAGTAAAGAGATACCCTAAGTCTTGGTAAGTCGGACTGAATTGAGCTTGAAATTTATTTCTGTCAATATAGTGACGTAGAATCTTCTCAACCTCAGGGCTCATTGGAATCGTGCGGACACTTTCCTTGGTCTTAAGGTCTGCTCGGTAGCGTTCCTTTTCGTCAAGATTGAGTGCTTCCATCATATCATCCGATTTATTCTTACTTGCCCTCTGCCAATGAACTTTTATCCACTTTTTCTCAAAATCAAGCATGTCTTCATTTAAGCCTAAAACCTCACTTGGTCGCATGCCTGTTAGAAAAATCATTCTCAATACATCTGCGATAAGTTGGTTATCAGGTCGATTAGTCCAGCTCTCTATCAGGCGGAGAACATGGTTAACCTCACTTGCTTCTAGATACTTCTCTGCTATATCTTCACGCTTCTTGTCCTGCTCCTCACTCTTTGTCAGAACTCGCCTTTTAACCTTATTGCTGGCAATCGGGTCTTGTGTAAGAGTTATCTGTCCATTTTCAACTGACCAGTCAAAAATCATCTTAAGGTAGATATGCAGATTTCTCGCCATGTGCATAGAAGAAGCATTGATAAGATTTTGAATTTCATCTGTCATAAAGGCAAATTTCGTGATGGACATTCTGGTATCAAAGTTCGGCTCAATATAGCGATTATAGATAGTAACCCTTGTTTTAAGGGTATTATTGGCTGGCTTGACCCTTTCATGCCATGCTTTAAAGGCTTTACCGTAAAAATTTCCATCTTTATCAAATGGCTTGGCGATTTCTTCTAGGGTTAAAAGTTTCTTGGCTTTCTTAGGCTTAATGCCCATTAGCTCGGCGATATAGTCATCAACTAATTTATTCAGTTCTTGCGTGACCTGAGTAATTAATTGTGTGTTTTTAATATCGCTGACCAAGAGACGTTCTTTCCCAGAAGGTAACTTTTTGCTCGGTGTTGCCTTGGTGGTAAACCACCCTTTACTAGCACCTGTAGAAAGGTATTTCTTATGAGATTTTTTAGTAATAGGGTGGGTGAATCGCATAGCGAATTTCACCAAGACATTACCCGCCTTATAAGGGTCTGGTCGCCAAGAACTGATGATAAGTACTCTTGAACCATTATCTCTCATAGGGACTACCTACGCCATCTTTGCGACATACTGATTGGCAATTTTGTAGTCAAACCACGCCACAAAGACTTCTGAGTGGATAAAGACATTGCCGTGTGTTCCTTTGATACCGAAAGCGTAAGGGCTGTCTTTCATCTGACGAATGTAACTATTAAGTGTTGCAACGGTCATGCCATGCCAGAGCTCATCTAGAAAGACGGATTTGCGGTACCAGTTACGGGTTAAGTCAAAATCATGTTCTGTTTTTAATGTTGCCATTGAATTCTCCTTCTGTTTTAGTTATAATCAAGTTAGTTATTTTTGGAAAGGCGATTTGTAGCTTGCTACAGGTCGTCTTTTCTTATGCCCCAATAGGCTGAGCTTAGTTGCTCTTGTTTGTACTGCTGAATGTCAGTCTCGTCTGTTTCGGTTAGCTTAGAAATCCCCAATTCAAGTAAGTGCTGGATATAGCTATCTGCCTTTTCTTGCCCGTGAGATTCCGCCTTAGCGACATAGAGTTTTCCGAGTGTTCGTGAGACTTGTTTCTCTGTCCACTTCTCAGAACGTTTTAGGGTAGGTTTTGTCCGTTTTACGCTTAAGACCGTCTTTTCTTGTGTCTCTAGATAGTCATTCCACCATTTTACCGTCTTTCTTCGCCAACGGTTAGAATCCTTGTCCCTCGGGCTGACAAAACGGTAGTGTCCGTTAATAACTTCAAAGTAAATCTCTTTGAGCGGTCGCCCCTCTTTAATCTGTTTGGCTAGTAAATTTGCTTTTTCCTGCCAGCACCTCAGCTCTGCTCTTGTCCATGATAAGGGCGTATTTGGCAATTCTTGGTCTAGCTTTTGTTCTAACAATTTGTTATAGACACACCATTGCTGAGTACCTCTAACACCAATCGTAACCATTTCACCGACCTTTTCACCATTTTCAAGAAGGCTCTTTTCATGGTAATCAAAGGTTTTAGCGGTTGATATGCAGAGTTGCTTTTTACAATAACTGTAAATGAGTGGGACGGATAGACTGTCATCAAAGATATCGTTGGCAATATCTAGTCTCGTAACGTTACTATGACATTCAGAAATGCGTTTCATCAAGGTTACCCAGTTATTGACATTGTTTTCCATATATTCTTCATACTGACGGCACCCCTGCCCTCTCAGTTCGATAAAGACTCCCATCTTTGATTGCCAGTCCTTATTGAAGTAAACCTTTATCTCTGAGAAGGAATAATGCCGTTGATACTTGTTTATCCCCCATTCATTGAGGACAAACTTGTCTTTAGGAAGAATGAGGATTTTCTCAATGACATCATCTGGAGCCAAGCCTTTAATCGTTACGGCTAAATAGTCTAACATCACTGAGTTATCCATGTCTAGGCTCCAATAAATTTAATATCGGTTGCCACTAGCTTTAAGCCACCCCAATTCCCTCCACCATTATTGTTGGCTCGCCAACCAAGATGGACTTCTGGATTGACAAGTTCTACCACAAGGGAGTTTAACCCATCCTTTTCAACGGATTTAGCCAACTTGTCAAGATTGTCTACAATCTCCAAGCGAATGCCCTTAAGGTCATCAGAAGAATAGCCCAAGTCTTTCAAGGCTTGAATTTTGTCTGTATCTTGTACAGAGCAAGTGATTTTAGCCACTTCATCTGTCGCAATGCTTTCGCCATTGACATTTTTATAGACTGGTGCAACCCGTGAAGAAAGGATAGTCACTTTCTTTGGAATGTCAAATTGTGATTTATCTAATTTCAAATCACCAACTTTTATGGTTTCGTCTGTTAAGTTAAATTTTGTCATGTGTTTTTCTCCTGTTCATAAAAGCTACGCCTACATGAAATCTGTCATAAATCGTTGATATCATGGGCTTTATAAAGATTTTTTTCGTGAAATTTGCTTCAAATCGCTGAACCCCTTGCTTATCAAGGGTTTTGACCACATTTCGTGTATGTGTGCACCCCCTAATAGGGAACGGGGTGCAATTTCAATTTCGATTTCAGCCGTTTGCCACCTTCCCCACCTGCTCTGGGCTACCGTATTGACCACTCGCCCAGCGGTGGGGTGGCGAACCGTCTTCATCGTTTGAAGAAACCAATTCTCTTAGATGTTTTATCCCCTGTCTCTTTCTCTAAGTTCTGAATTCTGACAAGAAGCACTTCTAACTTCTGTTTCAACTCAGTTAGGTTTCTTTGGTAATCCTCTTGAATTTCCATAAAAGAAACTTCTAGCTCGTCTACAAGCTCTCTAATGGGTTTCTGATGGTCTTTTCCCTTGGAACTCCCATAAACGCTTAGAATTGCCCTCTCAAGCCCTAATGAGGACTTCTTATCCGCGACCGCTTGAAAGTAGGCAAGGTCATCATCTGTAAAGAGATAGATTTTAGAATAAGATTTCCGACCCGTTCTCACTCTACTTTCTTTAAATTGAGTACCAGTCAAGCTTTCAATTTTTAATCGCCACTTTTTCAGTGTTGAAACTGAGTTAAGACCGTCAACCCTATCCACAACTTCTTGATAATCATATTCATTCATTAGCTTACCTGTGTTTTCTGATTGAGAAAGTCGGTCACAATCTGCAAGGCTCTAGATTCAATCAATCGTTCAAATCCCGTACTCTTGATAAGGTGATAGAGTTCTCTGTCATCTAAATCTTTGCAGTCCTCTGGTTTGATGAAAACTTTCTCTTGTGTCTCTGGCGAGTAGGCAACCCACTCCACCATTTGTAGTTCAATACTTGTTTGATTCATAATTACCCTCTTTTCTGACGTTTGCATCCAACTAGCATTTATCCGAAATATCTGGTATAATTACAGTAATTAGATTTACTGTCCTTGAACGATGTACCAGATTGTTCAAGGATTTTTTCTACCTTCCTTTCTTTTTTGATTGTTAAGTTAGCTCCTTTCTATCAATAATATACGATTTTATATACGATTGCTGTAAATTTTTTGAACAATCCTAATGCTCATTAAAAATTATATACGAAAACATATACGATGTCAAGTATTAACCACAAAAAAATGTACGATTTTATAAACTACTATGTTATAATGGTCTGAGAGGTAACTTATGTTTGAAATACTTAAACCTGATAAAAAGGCTGTTGGGAAAAGATTGAGGCAAGTCAAGGATGAGTTAAATTTGTCTTTTACAGATTTTGGAAATCGTCTTGGACTAAAAAAATCAACCATCAACGCATATGTAAGAGGAGATAACTTAGCGCCTCTTGAAGTTTTAGAAAAAGTATCAAAAATCTATGGAAAACCTGTAGGTTGGTTTTACTATGGAGAATTGGAAGAATATATTGAACTTTACCTTAGAAAACTTGGTTATGGTACATTCCTAGATGAATATCCTGAGACACCGTTAAAGATAAAGGATGAGCTTTTTAGGATTAAAGCAAATCCAAAACAATTAATCACAACTAACGGGGGAGTAACCATTGGAACATTTGAGAATCCTAATTGGGAAAATGACTTTGGTTACCCAAATGAAGGCTACCTAGATGATATCTTTTTTGAAATGCTTTGTGAAACTCTAAAGAACTCAATTAGACAGGAAGCTCAAACCTACCTAAGTCAGCAAGAAGGACTTGACGATACTAAAATCAAAGAACTCTCTAATTACTTTGCCAACCAAATCTACATCTCATATGATTTTGTCGGAAATTTAGAAAATCTTTCTAAAGATAAAATCAAGCAAGAAGTTAAAGAAAGCTATGAACGTCTGCTTAAAGATTCACCTCAAGCAGGTGTAGAAGTTAGCTATGATTCCAATTACCTACTTGGTTTTCTAATAAATACACTTGCGGATAGTCAAACAACAAGGCAATTACTTTCAGATATGTCACAAGCAACAGTCGGTATGCCTTTTTCACAATTTCATGAGGGACACGAATTAGTTGAGGTTATCCAATCTGTCAGACCACGGCTGATAGAACTTTACAATAACACGACCTTTGATGATTGGACTGACTGGGCGGAGAAATGATTTTAGAAAGGAAGATGCAAATGGATAACAAATTCAAAAATATCCCAAAACGGCATTTACCACAAAAACTCCCATTTGACTACACGTCAATATATACTGACCCACAAATCATTAAATTAACTACTAGGGCAAATATTGCAATCGGTACTTACGAAGGATTTCTAGAGTCTATCATTAACCCTATGCTACTAATCTCCCCTTTGCTTAGCCAAGAAGCCGTTCTCTCTTCAAAACTTGAAGGGACCCATGCCACCTTGAAAGACTTACTTAATTATGAAGCTGGTAATAAAGTAGATATTGAGCGTGATGAATTGCATGAAATCATTAACTACCGAAAGGCTCTCTTTTATGCTCTAGAAAACATTTCCACCATCAACAACATCGATTCTAAAGGATTACCGTTATCCAATAGAATTATTAAAGAAATGCACAAAATTCTTCTAGATAATGTTAGAGGTAGTAGTAAAAATCCTGGTAATTTTAAGAGAAGTCAAAACTATATCGGTAGTGTATCCTCGATTTCATACACTCCTGTCCCCGCGGAAAAAACACCAGAATACATGTCTAATTTGGAGCAATATATCCATTATGATGACTTAGACTTATTGGTTCAGTCAGCAATTATCCATGCTCAATTTGAAATGATTCACCCTTTTGAAGACGGTAATGGACGAATTGGACGATTGCTTATACCACTATTCCTGTACTATCAGGAACTACTTTCTTATCCAACATTTTATATGAGTTCGTATTTTGAAAGAGATAGGTCTCTTTACATATCACACCTATCAAACATTTCAAAAGACAACAACTGGAAAGACTGGTTTGAGTATTACCTAGAAGGAGTGATATTGTCCGCAGAAGAGAGTACAAAAAAAGCTCAGGACATACTAAGCCTATATAACATTATGAAGGAACAAGTCATCCCTAAACTTAATTCTGTTTCAGGTATCCAGCTTCTTGACTTTATATTCTCGGCTCCAATCTTTAAGGCAGAACAAGTTAGTGAACACCTAAAAATTTCTAAGAGAACTACCTATACTTTACTAAATAAGTTAATTGATGAAGGTTATCTTTCAACAGATAATGCTCAAAGGAATAGAACCTACTATTGTCCTCAACTTCTTTCAATCGTTCAATAAGGTATCTCTTAATGAAGTAATGTTCACCTCTGCTTCACTTATTTCTTTTTTAGTGAAGCAAAAGTCATCTTTACTTCTCTTATCTATTTCTTAATGAAGCGAAACCTGTTTTGGCTTCACTTGTTTTTTATTATGTGAAGCAGAGTTGGATTTCGCTTCACTTAGCGACTGGTAAGTGACTTATCATTTATACTTTATTTTTATACTGAATAAAAGGAATTTTACCCATGCCCAAGAATAGGATAAACAATTTCATCAATATAGGAGGCTTAATCTTAGTAATCTCTTTTCTACTATTAGTCCTTGATATAGTTAATCTTCCAACGAAATTTGGTTTTAATATAAAGACTTTAAATATTGAAATTTGGAATATTTACGCTACGCTTTTAGGAAGCGGGTTAACTCTGTATGGTGTAATTATAACAATTAACAGTCAGTATGAGTCACAGATAGAGGATACTAAACGGATTGTAAAGCCTATGATTAATGTGTCACCTGTTGACGAGTATAGCTACAAGGATAAGTATATTCAATTTGACTTTATATTCCCCAAAGCATATCCAAACCTTTTAAGAAAGGATAATATTGACACTCCAAATGTCACCATCTCTCTGGAAAATCTTGGAACTAGAGAATTGTATAATTTATATATAGGAAATTTTGAAGCTACTTATTTTGATGATGGTGGCTATTATTATCAACTTAATCCAATTTTATATTCAAACCATAAGGTACAACTTAATCTTATGTTCTATGAAAAAAATGGTTATCTTAAAGAATTTAATCAGGAAGATAAATTTCATTTGCTCATTTCTCCTATCAAATTTTCAATCTATTTTCAGGATTGCTTGAATAATTGGTACGAACAATCGTTTAAATTACGTATTTTCCACCAAGTTCAAGCAGACAGGTCAGATGAAGAAAATTCACTAACAGTTAGTATTGAAAGAGTAGAGATATATTCTGCCCCTAAAGAAATTTCTCCCGATTCACTTCCGTGGATAACTAATCCAAGTAAGTTATGCCAGTTTGGGTGAATCACTAATAAAGCGACCACACTCTTATCCAATTTATTAGCAGTGAACTAAATTTTGTCTGATTTTTGTCTGATTAAAACTGATGCAAGGGCAAAATCACTCTATTTCATCAATAATTGAAAGATTTAAAAGCCCGTAAAATCAACGTTTCTGAACGTAACAAATATTGCTAAATCACACATTACGCTTACAGAAGTTAAGTAAGGGGTTCACTACACGTCATTAGACGTCAAAACATTGATTTTAAGCGATTTTTGAATTTTTGAAGTTCATTACATTGCAATATAAATCAATAAGAACTCTACCTTTTACTCTACCTTTTTTAGATGAATATATCATTTGGATATTGAAGTTAAGCCCTGCTATCATTTCGATGGCAGGGCTTTTTAATATTTGGTACACTAACTTCTTATCTATATTTTGGTGGAGCTGAAGTTGACATCTACAAAGTTTAATGTTAAAATACATTCAAAAATATATTTGAATGAGGTGTTTTATGATTCAAAATGTTGTTACTTCAATAATCCTGTATTCTGGGACAGCCGTAGACTTACTTATTATCCTAATGTTATTTTTTGCCAAAAGAAAAAGCAGAAAAGACATCATTAACATCTATTTAGGACAATTTCTAGGCTCTGTTAGTCTAATATTGCTAAGTTTGCTTTTTGCATTTGTCTTAGATTATATTCCTAGTAAAGAAATTTTAGGTTTGCTCGGTTTGATTCCAATTTTCCTAGGCCTCAAAGTTTTGCTTTTAGGAGATTCTGATGGAGAAGCTATTGCCAAAGAAGGGTTGAGCAAAGATAATAAAAACCTGATTTTTCTAGTCGCTATGATTACTTTTGCAAGTTGTGGTGCTGACAATATTGGCGTCTTTGTCCCATATTTTACTACCTTAAATTTAGCGAATTTGATAGTGGCTTTACTTACCTTTCTAGTCATGATTTATCTCTTGGTTTTTTCTGCCCAAAAATTGGCACAAGTCCCTTCTGTTGGAGAAACTTTAGAAAAATATAGCAGATGGTTTATTGCCGTTGTTTATTTAGGATTGGGGATATATATCCTGACTGAAAACAACAGTTTTGACATGCTATGGACTGTTTTAGGCTAGGAGAAAATATTTTGAAAAAAGATAGTATCTGCCAAGTGAATGTTATAAATCAACAAAATGTTACAACCGCAACGAACTACCTTGAAAAGGAAAAAGTCCAAAAATCACTTCGCATTTTATCAAAGTTTACCGATAATAAACAGATAAATATCATCTTTTATCTCCTTGCTGTTGAAGAACTCTGTGTCTGCGATATAGCCTGTTTACTAAATCTCAGTATGGCATCTGCCTCCCACCATCTTCGTAAACTAGCCAATCAAAACATCTTGGACACTAGAAGAGAGGGGAAAATTATATATTATTTTATAAAAGATGAGGAAATCAGAGATTTTTTTAATCAACTAGGATAACAACTATTTTTTCTACTTTTCCATGTTTATAGGGGACTTATCTATGAAATTTTTTGATGAAAATTACTCACAAGAAATACCTACTCGTATCAAATGTTTAAGAAAAAAGTATAATTTAAAGCAAAGTGACCTAGGTAATGCAGGTCAAGTTAGCCAAGTTGAAAAGGGAAAGCGACAAGTTACCGCTTCAATATTGCTTTATTTGAATACTCAAACCGACTCGGACTATAAAGAAATTATTTTTGGAGATATTGCCAAGTTTGTTGAAAATATGTTTTACCACTGCTTCAGCTCTATTTTATTTAGAGATTTGGAATCTGTAGATAAAAGAATGTATTCTTTTTCGGACGATGATTTAATTTCAATACAATCCAGCTGTCTTAGACTTTCCAAGACATTCGCAAATTTCAATATTCAAAGAAAAAATTTTTTGGCTTCTGATGAAACTGAAATGGATACTTTTCACAAGAAAGATGACATTGACATTACTGTTGGTGAAAAAAGTTATAACCTCGCTAGAAGTTTTAGAACCAGTACTATCAATGAATTAACTGTCATTGATTTTGAAGAAATGTTTGATATTCTTTGGTTGATGTTAGGGGATAATTTAATTAAATCATTTGAAGTTAATGTCTGTAGCATCCTATTTGAATTAGACGGAAATGGCATACCCTCAACATTTAGGCAAGAAAGCATTGACCCACTTATCAATAAATGGTGGTATGATAATGTTTCGACAGAAATTATCCCTAACCTAATTAAAAAACTCAAAGAAAATCCACTATTTAATATCGGATTCCTGGTTGATGATATTCTAGAACGAATGTATAAAGAAAATATCCCAAAATCTTACCTTACGTCCGTTCCGTTAGTTATTTCCAAAAAAGCAAGGTCAACTTTTTCGTTGAATGTGACTGGAAGTCAAAAAATAGATGAATTAAAATTTTTACAGATAAACAATGACTTTATGAAGTTAGTAAGTCAGGGTAAAGATATCACAGACTTGTACCAAAAATATTCTGAAGAAGAGCTAACAAATATAGGTATTCGTATTCATAAATCCAGTGATATAGAAAGGATTGAGGAAAGAACTTTTGATGAAATAATCAGTTGGGTCTCTAACCCTTATACAACAAGACCAATTCAGGAAAGATCTGCTATTCAAATAGAGCCAACAAGATTTTCACTAGAGGATAAGAAAAGAATAGAAGAAACTGCATCTCAGGGAATAAATGACATCGAACTTATTGATTTAGTTGACCTCTATGACATTAATTTAGACAATACAAGTGTCTCTCGCCATATTGAAGGTTTATTAACGAACAATACACAAGTAACACACTATTTCCAAGAGAAATTAAACGAAGAATTACTTGAAATGGCTTACTCTCTGGATAAGGTTCAGCAAGCCTTTATTAAATTATTAAATGAGGAAGAGATAAGAAAATTTGCACTCTAATGACTAGGTTTTAATGCTTAGTCTTTTTTTACACTCATTTTTACAAATTTGGATTTCATAGAAAAACGGAGAGTAAAAAATTTCGATAGTTTTTGCACTATACTGAACGTATCAAGAAAACATCTTGATAACTAAAATTTAATTACAGTCCAAATTGATGCGCATCAAAAGGACGGAACTAAACAGATATGAAGATATGACAGTAATGGTCATATTCTGCACTGTATTGTTCCGCCATATTTTTGGTGTGCCTTTTGCCATACTCGGCGTTCAATGCTCGCTCATATCGTTTCTTTCCGTCCAAGGACGGAAAGAAACGATATGAGCAACAAAGTTAAAGAACGCCGAGAGGCTAAAATCGCAAAAGCAGTTGAGGCTGAAAACTGGAAAGAGGTTGACCGTCTCCTCCAACAAGAACAAAGCAACGCTGAGCGTCGTGACCGATACCACCATAAAAAAAGCCTTGAAGAAAATATTTCTCGTAACTACGGTAAACAACGTGAACGCCATGAAATAGTTGCAAGCTCTGACTTAACTCCTGAAGAAGCCCTATCTTTGAAGGAGCTAACACAGGATATTCAAAAAGCTAAAGAAGCCTTGACAATACTTGACCGTAAAATCGTCGAAATGGTGGCTGAACAAGGATGTAGCTATAAGGAAACAGCTCGCTGTATTTCTGAACATTACAAAAAAATGAGTGATGTGACCGTCAAATCCCATTATTTAAAAGCTATTAGAAAATTAGCTCCTCTATTGGAAGACTATCGCTAATACCTAAAATCCGGTGTTTTATAGCATTGGATTTTTTTTTTGCGAAAAAAAATAAAAAATTAAAAAAAACTTTGCGTTTTGAGTTCTGTTTCTCCTTAGTAATAGGGAGGTGGTAAACAATCCAACAACCAAGTCCAGCTCATGACCAAAACCGAGCTTGTCGCATTATCATTATTTTCTATAAACAAGGAGGAATTGCCTTATGGCATTCAAAATGAAGACCACTAAAGGTGGTTACACAACTACACTGGCTGACAAAATCATCAGTCCAAAACAACCGATATACTCACTTAGTACCGAACTTGAACCACAACAACGATTTGAAGATGGGAAACCAACAGGAGAAATCATAGCTTATAAAAGTTGGTTTGTCCAAGAAGGACAAGACCCATTTCAAGTCAAATTCGAAGAAAAGATTAAACTTCCTGCTTTCCAGTCTATGATTCAGTTTGACACTCTACAAGCCTGCGAAGTGAAATATAATATTTACTTCAAAGCTAACGGTCTCAAGGAGGTTCGGTAATGGCTTCACAATCTCGTGATATGCTGAACCAATCTTTCCTGCAATCTTACTTGCTCCAGAGCCTGAATATGACTCTTGGGGCTTTAATGCAGGGAGAAACCAGCTATACTAACTCCTTTAATATCATTATCCAAGAAGACGGCTTTGTCTTCGTCCCTCGCCTGCCTTGCGCCTATATCCTTGATGATGACTTGTACAAGAAAATCTTTCTGATTGCCAATGCTTCATTATATCCACAGTATACGCTTCTAAAACAAAATGCCACCTATTTTGTCCCGTTAGAAACCGATGACTTACACATTCAACGTGGACTATTCTTTCCTTGGAAAAAAGGAATTTCAGAACGTTTGGCGATTCCTGATTTAGATAAGTTTTCAGCCAGCTTACCGCAAGGAAAAATCCCTATCATGAAGCACTTTGAACTCAATCTTGAAAAGGTAAATCACTGGGCTATCGCTGGAAATTCAGGGTCTGGGAAATCGTATGCTCTCACTTACTTCTTGAGTGTTTTGAAACATATGTCTGATTTGATTATCATTGACCCTAAATTCGATACCCCAAGTCGTTGGGCAAAGGAAAATCACATTGCAGTTATCCACCCTGTCGAAAACCGTTCAAAATCTGATTTTGTTTCACAAGTCAATGAACAATTAAGCCAGTGTGCAACTCTCATTCAGAAACGACAAGCTATCTTATATGATAACCCTAACCATCAATTTACTCATATAACCATTGTCATCGATGAAGTTCTAGCCCTATCAGAGGGAGTCAATAAGAACATCAAAGAAGCCTTTTTCTCCTTACTCTCACAGATTGCCTTGTTGGGACGTGCTACTAAAATCCATCTCTTTTTGGTAAGCCAGCGTTTTGACCACAATACCATTCCCATTTCAGTAAGGGAACAGCTAAACGTATTATTACAAATCGGAAATATCAATCAGAAGACCACTCAATTCTTGTTTCCAGACCTAGACCCAGAGGGGATTGTGATTCCAACAGGACATGGGACAGGAATCATTCAAGTTATTGACAATGAACACCCCTATCAAGTCCTCCCCTTACTATGTCCAACCTATTACACAAAGCGAGGTATCCTATGACCACTAAAACCTACTTCATGAGAACTTTCAATCTCATCTTATACTTACTACTTATTGCTCCAATCTGTTCTATGTTCGGTTGGCTGTCCAATTTTCTTTCCGTTCAATTAACCAATATCTCATTTGTAAATCTAGATACGGTTATAAACGTTACTGATACCATTAGTTCTGTTTGTCACGGATTCGCTCTTGTTTCTCTACTACTAGCCTTATTATTGGCTGGGATGGAGATGGTACAACGATTGAAAACAGACAATCTTTGGAATTACTGCCAATCTGTCTATCGTACCTTTTTATTAAGACACTTCCTTTTCCAACGTGAACGAGTACAAAAGATAAGCAACCTTGAACACCAGACCGTTACCACTATCAACCCAATCCATAACGGATTTAACCGAGCTGTTCGCAAGAGCATTGTGGATATACGAAAAGATACCATCGTTGTATTTCTAAAAGTCCCTAGAGACCAACAGGGGCAAAAAATCCTAAAAGAGATGGAAGCACAACTGAAAGAAGAGATTGTCAGCCAACACGGCGACTATTATTTCTCTTCACCTATTCGAGTTCGTAACCAATTATGGTTCACTGGGCAAAAACGTTAATCCCTTGGGGCTGTGGCTTGCGTTAAGCAAAAGCCAAACAGCCCCCTTTTTTTATGCTCTATTCTATCATGACCTATTGGGGTTACTACGACCCCCAATAGGTCAATAATCAACAATCACAAAATTTTCAAAAAAACTTTGCATTTGACCTGTCATTTCTCCTTAGTAATAGAACCAAAAGAAATGAGGTAACTGCCTATGGCAAAAGAACAACGCTCAACCAAATGGACATTTCTCTTCTATGAGGAAAGCGCACCAGAAGACTACTTGAATATCTTAGAGGAACTTCATATCCCCTTTATTCTTAGTCCGTGGCACGATAAGGACATCAATAGACAAACAGGAGAGTTCAAAAAATCACACAAACATGGTGCATTCTTCTTTGATTCATTAAAAAGTTATTCCCAAGTATCAAATATCATCAGCGATAAACTAAACGGTCCAGCACATGTCGAGGTTGTTATGTCTCCAACAGGTTTATTTGACTATTTTACACATGCAGAAAGCCCTGACAAGACCCCTTACAATATCGAAGATATTGAAGTTGGTTGTGGCTTTGATTTGGATAAATTCTTAATGGAAGTGAAAACCTCAGATTTTATTCATGAAGTGGTTGATATTATCGAAGAGAACGACTTTACAGAATTTGAAGAACTGGTCTGGTATGCACGAGCAAACAATATCAATCTACTAGGTCTCATTATTGAACGTACCTATTTCTTTGCTAAATATTTAGATTCACGACGGCATAATCCAAATCGGTTACAGACTGCTAATACAGAGGAGAAAGACAATGATGAATAACGAAAAGTTAGAACAAATTGAACAGTTATTGCAAACACTTATCAAGCTCATTCAAATCAAAGAACAGAGCAGACCACTAGAGATAATTCAGCAACGAGAATTGCTAAGACAACTAAATATCTCTCCAAACACACTAAAAACTTGGGAACAAAAAGGATTAAAAAGATTAGAACCTCCTATAGAGGGGACTCGAACCGTCTTCTATTTATTAGACGATGTTATTGACTTCTTGAACTCCTAATGTTGAAGTTTTGTGCTAAAATAGTATTATCTAAAAGAAAGAGTGGTAACTATTTTAGCCTGCTTCAATATCCTGAAGAAAGGCAAATATGGAAACTGAAACAATTGTCCATAATGGCAAAAAAGTCATTAAAAAAATCAAAAAAGATAAGTCCGTCTCATACACTTTGAAGGGGGCATTTCTCGGTAAGGATGCTAAGACTGGCAAACAGGTTACTACAACCATTACAGCAAAAACACTAAAACAGCTTGATAGAGAAGTTATCCAAGCACGGTTAGATTTTGAAAGAAATGGATTTACTCGAAAAGAAGTTATATCTATTGCTACACTTGAAGATTTAGCTGAAGCATGGTTTCAATCTTATCAAACTTGGGTTAGCTCGCATAACACATTAAATAGAGTGAGAGGTTACCTAGATAATTATATTATCCCAAAGTTTGGAGATTATAAACCAGATAAAATAGAATCTGCTAATATTCAGTTATGGTTAAATAACCTAGCCAAAAAATCAAAGAAATCTATTGAATCTGGTGTGAAACGTGCAAATAAGGGATCTGCAAAAGACTTCGGAGCGGTCATCCATAAGTTGAAAGATATTTTTGACTATGGTATTACAAACTATGGTCTAACTGCTAATCCCGTCAGCACCGTTAAGGTTCCACCTAAGCCAAAATCAAATAAGCAACGTATCATGGTACTACATGATGATAGCCTTGCTATGTGGCTTAATTATCTTGAAAATTTAGATAACAGTAGAGCCAATCGAAGGTTTAAATTGATTTGTAATACTCTCTTGGCTTCAGCTTTGCGTATAAATGAGTTATTGGCATTGACAATTGATGATTTGAACTTTGAAGAATCCTCTATTAGCGTCAACAAAACATTGCTTTGGAAAACCGCTAATAAAAAGACAGGAACAAAAGGGGAAGTCGTCTGTAAAGCAACACCAAAAACCGACGCAGGCAATCGTTCTATTCCTGTTCCTTTATCTATACTTGAGGAACTTCAAGATTTTCACAATGAAATGAACAAGTATCTTAAATTACACAATAGACCTGAAACAAAATTGATTTTCCCAACAATATACGGAAACTATATGTGTGATAGAAACGAGCGAACAACTCTCAAGAAAAGATTAGCTGGTCTAGGATTACCAGATTATGGTTTCCATTTATTCCGACACACTCATGCTTCAATGTTGCTTAATGCTGGCACAAATTGGAAAGAGCTTCAAGTGAGAATGGGACATAAATCAATTTCAACCACAATGGATACTTACGCAGAATTAGCTCCTCAAAGAAAGCTAGAAGCGGTTGATATTTATTTAGATAAGCTTGCTGAATTAACTCAATAACTACTCTACCTTTCACTCTACCCTTTTTAGCGTGAAAGTCCCTAAACGTTGATATATAAACGTTTCTAACAGCTAAAATAGATAATACTTAACCTTCACTGAAGTTAAATAATTGAATATAAAAAGCCTATGAAATCAATATTTCTGGGCTTTTTATTTTTAAAAATAAAATCTGACAAAAAAGTATAAATTTACCTCTTACCTTCAGGTAGTTAGTCATTCTTTTAAAACTCACTTTTTTATAACTGAAAATATTGTTCTTAATTTTAAAAATTCATTTTAGATTCATTTTACGACTATATACTCAGAAGTAACAAACCTAATCCAAGGTTTGAAAAAAGAAAGAAGGAAGTCAGTATGACAAACTATAAAAACAACTTTAAAAAATTCATGAGCAATAAATTATACGTAGGGTTAGCTTCCATTACGCTACTTGGTATTGGGGGAGCTATAGGAGTAAGCGGAGCTGCATTAGCGCATAACCATCACTCAGAACACATGTCTTTTGAACATAAGCATGAAGGACACGATAAACATCACGATCATAGAGAAAAACACTCACTAAAAACATTAAAGAATATCTCGACAAAAATCGATTATAAGACTGCCTTAGAAACTGCCAAAAAAGAAGCTCGCTCAGGCTTTATTTCACAAATTGAATTAAAGACCAAAGGTGATACACCTTTTTATGAAATCAAAGTTATTGATAATAAAATAGCTAAAAAATATAAAATTGATGCTAATTCTGGGAAGATCCTTTCAACAACATCAGATAACCAACTCAATTCAAAAGATGCCCAATTAAAACAACCAAGTAAAGATATTCAGACTGCATTACAAGCTATTCAAGCAAAATATAAAAATGCAAAAATAAAAGAAATTTCTCTTGCGAATAACAAATCAAATAAGCTAGTTTATAAAGTAAAACTACTTGATGGAAATACTCCTAAGATTGCCCAATTTGATAGTGATAAAGCATCATTTATAAAGGCAAATAAGCTTAATACAACTCATAAAAATCACGACTAATACTAGTGTATTAAAGGGAATAGGACCTCAGTACTCCATTCCCTTTTGTGATATAATGGAAAAAAGCCATACGGAGGCCAAAAAATGAAAATCCTTGTTGTTGAAGATGAGTTTGACTTGAACCGTAGTATTGTAAAACTTTTAAAAAAGCAACACTACAGTGTTGACAGTGCTTCAAATGGTGAAGAAGCCTTACAATTTGTTTCAGTGGCAGAATATGATGTGATTATCTTAGATGTAATGATGCCAAAAATGGACGGCTTCACCTTTTTAAAACTGCTTCGCAACAAAGGAAGTCAAGTATCTATTCTTATGTTGACTGCTCGAGATGCCGTTGAAGATCGTATCGCAGGTCTAGATTTTGGTGCGGATGATTACCTTGTAAAACCATTTGAATTTGGAGAACTCATGGCCCGAATTCGAGCTATGTTACGACGTACAAATAGACAAGTATCTTCTGATGATATTCAAATTCAAGATATAACAATCAATTTATCTACAAAGCAAGTTTGGAGAAACGACAATTTGGTTGATTTAACAGCTAAGGAATACGAAGTCCTTGAGTATTTGGCACGTCACAGAGACCAAATCCTCTCTCGTCATCAAATTCGTGAACACGTTTGGGATTATGATTATGATGGAGAGTCCAATATTATTGATGTCCTTATCAAAAACCTTCGTCGAAAACTAGATAACAATCGAGATGGATCACTAATAAAAACTAAACGAGGTTTAGGATATGTTATTCCAAAGTAAAATAAATTACCCTAAAAAGTCTAGCATCATCACTCAAATTACCCTCTGGTACAGCTCTTTTATTTTTATCCTTGTTATCGGTGTATTAATTGGTTCATTTTTTATTTCAAAAAGCATTGCTGAAAACAAATCTGAAAAAAATTTAGAAGCTAAAGCTGTGCAAATGAGTCAAGCGTTAGCTAAAGGTCATCGGTATGAGGCTTTTGAAGATGGAATATTTTATTCAGTCTATGACCAAAATGGAAAAGTTATCTATTCTGGTTTTCCAAAAGGATTTAAAAAGGATTTAGACCATCAACATAAACATAAAAAGAAATTATCTCTATTTTCCATGGAGAATCGTACATTTCAGTATGTTGATATTCCAATTTCTGGGAAAAATCAGTGGTTACGTGCTATCCGTACTGTTGACAGACTGGATAAGCAATTAACTGAATTGTTATTTAGTTTGGGTATCGTTCTTCCTCTTATGTTGATTATAATAACTGTTGGTGGCTATTTAATTTTAAAGCGCGCTTTTAGACCGATTCAAGAAATTACTGAAACCGCTCAATTTATTACCCAAAATGAGGACTATACTAAGCGAATTATCACTAAAAATAACGAAAATGAATTAACTGAGCTAGCAGCTGTTATCAATACTATGTTGGCTTCTATTGAATCATCATTTGTTCGGGAAAAACAATTTAACAATGATGTTTCTCATGAACTACGGACTCCTGTAACGGTTATACTTTCTGAAAGTGAATACGGAAAAAACTACGCAGAAAATTTAATTGAAGCAAAAGAATCCTTTGAGGTTATACACCGTCAGTCACTATCAATGAAAAAATTAGTTGAGCAACTTCTAGAATTGACTAAGGCAGAAAATCCATTATCAATTCAGTTAGAACCTCTTAATTTCTCAATTATGATGAAGCAACTAGTATCCGATTCAAGTAGATTATTAGATAATACCCCTATACACCTTGACTCTCAAATCGAAGATGACCTTTGGATTATAGGTCAACAAACACTACTCAAACGGCTTTTTGATAATCTATTTTCAAATGCTATTAAATTTACAAACAATCATATTTCTATTAGTCTAAGACAGTCCGATAATCAAATTGTCTTCTCTATTAAAGATAATGGTCTAGGTATCTCAGTTGATGACCAAAGTAAAATTTGGAACCGTTTCTATCAAGTGGACTCTGCTCGAACCAAGGATAGTCAGTCTGGAATTGGTTTAGGGCTATCTTTAGTAAAACAAATCGCTACAATACACCGTGCTAAAATATGGGTTGATTCTAAACCTGATGATGGCAGTCAGTTTACGCTCACCTTTCCAAAATTGAAGAAAGACTAGAGAAAGGAAATAAAAAAAAAACGATAGATTACACCTATCGTTTTTTTTATTTAACTTAAACTCAATTTACTATATCTCTTCAGATATTTTTGAGACTAATAGCTGAAATCTTTAAAGTATTAAAACTTGTAGAACTAACAAACCGCCACCAAATATTAGGAGGAATAAAACAACCGGCCACACAAATTTTAGCCAATGGGAGTACTTCATATCTAACATCTGCAAGGTTGCCATAACTAGTCCAGTAGGTGCTAAAAACAACATTGCATACTGCCCAAATTGATAAGCCATTACTACTACTGAACGAGGAATCCCAACAGTATCTGCAAGAGGTGCTAGAATTGGCATTGAAAGTACTGCTAAACCCGACGAGGATGGAACAACAAATCCTAACACAAAGTAGATAAACATCATAACAATGATAAAGACAGGGCCACTAACATGTGAAGCTAATTTTGAAGCTGTGTAAAGCATCGTATCTGATATATAACCTTGGTTCAAAATAATATTGATACCACGCGCTAAACCAATGATTAATGAAACCCCAACAAGGCTTGATGCACCATTAACAAACTCATCAACAACATCCCTTTCTCCAATACCATTTGCCCCAGTTGCTGTTAAAAACATAATAATAATTGTAATAGCTAAAAAGGAAGAAGCCATGGTTGGAAACCACCATCCCTGTGACATTACTCCCCAAACCATCAAAGGAAATGAAATAACAAATAAACTTAAAATAATTTTTTGTCTAACAGTAAAGAGTGAGGGTGTATGGTTAGTTGTCATGCCCCATTTAGCATTAAATTCTACTCTATCTTCATAGGAATATGAAAACTCTGGATTCGCTTTTATTTTTTTAGCATACCAATGTAGATACACCACAACAAAAATAGCACCTGCAATACACCCTACTGTACGCCATGATAAGCCTTCTGTGAAACTAATACCAGCTGCATTTGAAGCAATAACAGAAGAAAACGGATTAATTGTTGAAAATGATGTCCCAACAGAACTTGCTAAGAAAATAGCACCTACACAAATGATAGAATCATAACCCATGGCTAAAAAGATTGGAACTAAAATAGGATAAAAAGCAACTGCTTCTTCTTCAATACCACATAGAGTACCGCCTAAAACCATCAATAAGGAAACTAAAAATATCAATAAAAACTCTCTACCTTTGGTTTTCTTTGTTAAAGCTAGAAGACCAGACTCAAAAGCGCCACTCTTTCTAACTACTCCTATCATGCCTCCAAGTACCATGATAAATACCATAATATCAACAGCTTCAATGGTTCCATTTACCATACTAGTCGTCACGGAGCCAATGCCTGCTGGATTTTGCTTCAAACGTTTGTAAGTATTTGGAACTGAAACTGGCTTACTAATAGCACCAGAAGTAAATTCTTTAATTTTAATTTTGACATTCATCTTATCCAACTGTGTTTGCGTTGCTGGAACATGAACTGTCTTACCATTTGGATCTGTTACTACTAGTTTGGATGATGCTGTATCAAATTGTAATTTTGAATAGGACCCAGCAGGTATCCACCATGTAGCCAAAACCGAAAAGATTGTTAAAATGAATAATATTGTAAAGGCACCTGGCATTCGAAAACCTTTACTCCTTTTGTTTTCACTGTTTGTCATTTTTTCTGGCATGACACGCCTCCTCTATAATAAAAATAGATTGACTTCATCAGAAAAAGTGCAAAGATGAAGGTTAAATAATCATTTCTTTGCACTTATCTGAGATTACTTAGTTATACGTGTTCCTAATTTCCCATCTAATGCATCTTCTAAACCATTTAATGAGGTGATTAAGGCTGTTCCTTTCGGATTGTGATCTAAGAAACTCATACAGGCTATTACTTTAGGTAACATACTTCCTTTTGCAAACTCACCTTGGTTAACGTAATCAATCATTTGATTCTCATTAACCTCTGTTAAAGCTTTTTGATTTTCTTTACCAAATTGAGTATAAACATAATCAACTGCAGTGAGAATAATCAATTGATCCGCAGCCAGTTCTCCTGCTAACAGTGCACTAGATTTGTCTTTATCAATAACAGCTGCAATACCTTCATAACCTCCCTTATTAATGACAGGGATGCCTCCACCTCCACCTGCGATAACTAGGGTATCATTTTCAATAAGTGTTTTAATGCTATTAATTTCGATGATTTTTTTAGGTTCAGGTGAAGCAACAACACGACGATACCCTCGTCCAGCGTCTTCTACGAAAGTATATCCTTTCTCTATAGCAATCTTTTCTGATGTCTCCTTATCATAAAAGGTACCTATAGGCTTGGTAGGTGCGCTAAATGCTTGATCTGATTCATCCACCTCAATTTGGGTAATAATCGTAGCAACTTCCTTATTTATTCCTTCTTGACGTAATTCATTTAAAAGGCTCTGTTGGAGATGATAGCCTATGTATCCTTGGCTCATTGCTCCACATTCTGGAAAAGGAAAATTAGTTCCTTGACCACTCTCAGCCGCAAAATTCATTCCTAAATTAATGGCACCAACTTGTGGTCCATTACCATGACTTACAACAATTTCGTGTCCCTTTTTTATCAAGGCCACCAATGATTTTGCAGTATGTTTTACTAATCTTAATTGTTCTTCTGGAGAATTTCCTAAGGCATTTCCTCCTAGTGCAACAACAATTTTTGCCATGAAAATTCCTCCTAATCACCTAAAGTTGCTACCATAACTGCTTTAATAGTATGCATACGATTTTCAGCTTCTTGGAAAACAACTGAGTGAGGGCCTTCAAAAACTTCATCTGATACTTCCATTTCCTTCAAACCATATTTTTCATAAATGTCGTATCCAACTTTAGTATCTATATTATGAAATGAGGGCAAGCAATGCTCGAAAATAACGTTTGGATTTTCTGTCATATTAAGCATTTCTTGGGTAATACGATAGGGTTCTAAAAGAGCTATTCTTTCTTTCCAAACTTCATCCGGTTCTCCCATTGAAACCCAAACATCTGTATATAGGACGTCTGAATCTCTGACACCTTCTGCAATATCATCAGTGATTTCAATAGAAGCACCAGTAGTTTTCGCAATTTCTTGACATTTAGAGAGTAGTTCAGGATCTGGCTCTAATTCTTTAGGACAAACCAAATGATAAGTCATGCCTACAATAGAAGCACCGATCATCAAGGCATTAGCGACATTGTTACGTCCATCACCCACATACGTAAAGCGAATATCTTTATAGGGCTTATGTAAGCATTCCTTAGCGGTCAGAAAATCGGCTAGTACTTGCGTTGGATGATCAGCATCAGTTAAACCATTCCACACAGGAACTCCTGAAAATTCGGCTAAAGTCTCAACTGTTTCTTGAGAAAATCCACGATACTCAATACCATCATACATACCACCTAGCACACGCGCAGTGTCTTTTGAGGTCTCTTTTTTACCCATCTGACTGCCTGTTGGACCTAAATAAGTAACATGAGCTCCTTGATCGTGAGCAGCAACTTCAAAAGCGCAACGTGTCCGTGTAGAATCTTTTTCAAAAATCAAAGCGATATTTTTACCAACAAGTTTTTGTTGTTCAATCCCTGCGTATTTAGCACGTTTTAAATCTTCTGAAAGTTTTAAAAGAAATTCAACTTCTGCTGTACTAAAATCCAATAAAGTAAGAAAACTACGGTTACGTAAATTTTTCATTGCTTATTGCCTCCTTTTTTTTTATACTCTTATTGTAGATAGCGCTTTCAAAATTCATCAAAATTCATCAAAAATCTTCAAAAAAACTTTAAGGACATTTATATGCTAGATATATTATCAGAAAAACATCTAGAAAGAAGGCAGCGTATTATTATCTCTGCAATAGCTATCGCCTTAGCTGCTCAAATCAATATCTCAATACTTGCTGATGGGTTTATTATGACCTTATCTTTGTTCATTTTGCCTGTCTTTTTATATTTTAATGACGACATTAATCCAATTCTTCTCTGTCTAGGAATTACTTTTGCTTCTCCTATCTTCAGAGGAATCATATTAAGTATCGCTGGCGAGGCTGAGATTCATCAAATAATTGAATTCGTTTTAACTGATATGGCGTTTTATATTTGTTATGGCATCACCTTTTATACTATTTATTGGCATCGTTCCTACCGTAATAAAGGTACTTTTTTCTTTTCTATCATTATTTGTGATTATTTTGCCAACCTTGTAGAAATTAGTTTTCTCATAAAGTTTAACAATTATACTATAACTATATTCGCTACTTTATTTGCCATAGCACTTTTGCGAGCTTTTATTAGTTGCGCTGTGGCTTATACTTATAGTTATCTATCACTTCTCTTGCAAAAAGATGATCACGAACGTCGATACTATTATTTTATGTGGTCAACTTCAGCCGTCAAAAGCGAGGTTTATTTTATGCAAAAAAATATCATTGAAATTGAAAACATCATGAAAAATGCTTATTTATTAGATAAAGAGTTATCCAAATATCACCTACCTAAAGAATACCAACACCTCTCTCTAGATATTTCGCGGGACGTTCACGAAGTTAAGAAAGATTACCAAAATATTATTAAAGGCTTAGGAACCTATTTTAGTGTAAAAAATGAATCAACTATGGCATTGAAAGATATCTTTCAAATTGTTTTATCTTATACTAGGAGTATTATTCAATTTCGGCATCAAGATATCATTATTCTCGAAAATAATAAATGTAATTTGATAATATCAAACTATTACTATTTACTAACCATTATTTCCAATATCGTTTTAAATGCAGTAGAAGCTATTGATAAACAAAAAAAGGGTACAATCAGTGTTCACACAGAAGAATTAGAAGATTTTATTAAAATTGAGATTAGTGATAACGGACCAGGAATACCTGATAAAATGAAACACATGATTTTCAAACCTGGATTTTCGACTAAATTTGATGCTAATGGTGATATCTATCGAGGAATCGGGCTATCCCACGTGCGTATTTTAATGGAAGAGCAATATCAAGGAACGATAACTGTTTGTCCTAATCAGCCAAATGGAACAACATTTACACTGTTATTCCGTAAAAATCGATTTAAGTTAGGAGATAATACGTGAAATTCTATATTATTGATGATGACCCCACTATCACTATGATTTTACAAGATATTATTGAAGAAGATTTCAATAATACAGTAGTCAGAGTGAATAATGTCTCCAGTAAGGCATACAACGAATTGCTGATTGCAGATGTTGATATCGTATTGATTGATTTATTAATGCCAATATTAGACGGTGTAACATTAGTCCAAAAAATCTATAAACAGCGTTCCGATTTAAAATTTATTATGATTTCCCAAGTCAAAGATAATGATTTACGACAAGAAGCATATAAAGCAGGAATCGAATTTTTTATTAATAAACCCATTAATATTATTGAAGTAAAAAGCGTCGTGAAACGTGTCACTGATACTATCGAAATGCAAAAAAAATTAAATACAATCCAAAATCTCCTAGAAAATACGCCATCATATCAAAAGCCTATAACGACCAGTAACCTCACTAAAATCCGTTCAATACTCAGTTATTTAGGTATTACTTCAGAGACAGCCTACACAGATATTCTTAACATCTGTGAACTTTTATTAAAACAAGAATTAAATTTTGCCCAATTTGATTTTCAAAAAGAACTTTCTATCGATGAACACCAACAAAAAATCATTTTACAACGTATTCGTCGTGCCGTTAAAAAAGCTATGATAAATATGGCTCATCTGTACATTGATGATTTTGAAAATGAATTAACACTGCAATATGCTAATGCATTGTTTGGATTTCAGAATATCCATAATGAGGCACAACTTATTCAAGGAAAAAGCATGTATGGTGGTAAAATTTCACTTAAACGTTTTTTCGATGAACTTATTTTACAGAGTAAAACGTTTTAAGACTTGTTTAAGCATGGCTTTATATACTATAACCATCCTAAAACTTTTCTTTTCATAAATCTCCAACAAACACCTTGTCTACCGCAAGGTGTTTGTTTTTGCTTCTAGTTTATCGTTTCTGACAATTTAAATGTCAGATAGTTGTTTGAATGTCTACTTTATGCTAATATAACCCTAATATCATACGACCTACACTCGTTACGCACTAGAAAGTAAATTACATGATTTCATTTGAAAATGTTAGTAAATCATATGGTGATCATACCATCATTGATAATATTAGTTGCCATATTCAAAGAGGAGAATTCTTTGTCCTTGTGGGGGCCAGTGGCAGTGGTAAAACTACCATCCTCAAGATGATTAATCGTCTCATCGAACCAAGCCAAGGCGCTATTACTTTAGATGGGGAAAACATTACATCACTTGATTTGCGACAATTACGCTTAGAAACTGGTTATGTCTTGCAACAAATTGCACTTTTCCCTAATTTAACAGTTGGAGAAAATATAGAACTTATCCCTGAAATGAAGGGCTGGTCAAAAGGTGACCAAAAAAAAGCTGCTAGCGACCTTCTTGATAAGGTGGGTTTACCTGCTAAGGACTACTTTAATCGCTATCCTCATGAGCTCTCTGGTGGTGAACAACAACGCATAGGTATCTTACGAGCAATCGTTGCTAAACCTAAGGTACTACTTATGGATGAGCCATTTTCTGCTTTAGACCCTATCTCAAGACGTCAATTACAAGATATCACCAAACAATTACAGTCTGAATTGGGTATTACATTAGTGTTTGTCACCCATGACATGAAGGAAGCTATGCGTCTTGCAGATAGAATTTGTGTTATTAAAGAAGGTAAGATAGTGCAATTGGATAGACCAGAAATAATTCAAAATAATCCCTCTGACCAATTTGTTAGAACCCTATTTGAAGAGGAGAACTGAGTATGACGACACTAATCACTACCTTTCAAGAGCGTTTTGGAGATTGGACTCAAAGTCTTATTGAACACCTCCAGCTATCACTACTAACACTTATTTTAGCAACTTTAATTGCTATTCCACTCGGTATCATCATTAGTCATTATAAAAAAATCAGTCATGTTGTCCTTCAGATAACTGGGATATTTCAAACAATTCCTTCTTTAGCCTTGCTTGGTTTATTTATACCTTTTATGGGAATTGGAACTGTACCAGCTGTCGTTGCACTAATTATTTACGCTCTATTTCCAATTTTACAAAATACTGTAACAGCACTGATGCAAATTGATGCTAATCTCATTGAGGCAGCAACCGCTTTTGGAATGACACGTTGGGAAAGGCTTAAAAAGTTTGAGTTAGCTTTAAGTATGCCTGTTATCATCTCAGGCATTAGAACTGCCTCTGTTATGATTATTGGTACAGCTACATTAGCTAGTCTTATCGGAGCTGGTGGCCTTGGATCATTTATTTTGTTAGGGATTGATCGCAACAATCCTTCTCTAATTCTCATAGGGGCAATCTCTTCTGCTGTCTTAGCTATTATATTTAGTGGTTTAATTGGATTACTAGAAAAGGCTAGATTACGAACCATAGCCGTTTCTGGTATACTTTTACTAGCAGGCTTAGGACTATCCTATGCTCCAAAATGGATGCCTGGAACAAATACTGCAACGATAACTGTTGCAGGGAAGTTAGGAACTGAACCAGATATTTTAATTAATATGTACAAAGAACTTATTGAGGATCAGACAGATATCAAAGTTAAGCTTAAACCTAATTTCGGAAAAACAACTTTCTTATATCAAGCCCTAAAATCTGGTGATATTGATCTTTACCCAGAGTTTACAGGTACTATTACATCAAGTTTACTTAAAAATCCTCCTAAAGTAAGTAATAACCCTAAACAGGTTTACAATTTAGCCAAAAACGGTATTTTAAAACAAGATAAGTTGTCACTTTTGCCACCTATGGCTTATCAAAACACCTACGCTGTAGCTGTTAAAAAAGATTATGCTGAAGCTAATCAACTCAAAAATATCAGCGACCTAAAAAAATTAGATAAACTAAAAGCTGGTTTCACTTTAGAATTTAAGGATAGAGAGGATGGGAGTATTGGTTTACAGAAACATTATGGTTTAAACCTTGATATCTCAACCTTAGAACCTGCTTTACGATACCAAGCTATCAATAGTAAAGATGTCAATATTATTGACGCTTACTCTACCGATAGTGAATTAATCCAGTATCAACTTCAAATTCTCAAAGACGATAAGCATCTATTTCCGCCATATCAAGGAGCACCGCTACTAAGGCAAGATACGATTAAAAAATACCCTCAAGTAAAAAAAGCTCTCAATAAACTTGCTGGTCATATCACTGAAAAAGAAATGCAAGAAATGAACTACCAAGTAGCTGTAAAGCATAAATCAGCAGCTACAGTAGCTAAACAATATTTAAAAGCACATCATATTATAAAGTAGATTCAAGCAGTCAATGGCATTAAATGATTTAAAAAGAGCATGTCGCATGACATGCTCTTTTAATTGCCAAATAAAGCTTATTTAACAACCTTAATTTTACTATCTTCCATTAATAGGGCACAAATAGCACAAATTAACCAGGACGAACGAGAACAAGAAATATAACGTTCCGACCACAATGGTGTAAACTTCTTCTTATACTTGTGTAAACCATTAAATGAGTAGAAATGACTACCGAAATGATAGACAAGATACGCCATTCTCTCTTTAGCAAAACTTGTTTCAACGCGACCAACTCCTGATAAAGGTGCCATCCCCAAATCAAAATAGTGGTATCCCTTCTCTTGATAATAAGAGAATAATGATAAAAAGAGGAAATCCATAACGCCATTCGGAATTTTCTGTTTATCGTGACGCATTAAATCAATAGAGATAATACTCTTTTCATAGTTTGGCATAATATTAGCAAAAGCAACAACTTCGTGTTCAGCATTTTTTACCAAAGCTATTGGGGCTTGTTGGAAATAATCTTTATTAAAATATCCTAATGAGAAACCTTTTTCAGGACGTCCTTCTAACCAAGTATTAGAAATCTCTTCCAAACTATTTAGTAGCTCTTGACTATGTGGCGATTGTACAACTTCGAAATAGAAACCATCCTTTTCAACTCTATTTAGGGCATTTCTGAAAGGTTTGTACTTATTCCCTTTAAGAGTAAACGTTTCTAAATTAACTAAAGCATCCTCACCAACTTTCATAAAGTCAAAACCATACTCATGTAAAAGTAGTGTCAACTTCTGTCCAATACTGTAAAAAACAAGGTCGTAGTCTAGCTTATCAGCATCATCAATAAACGATTCAATAGCCTCACGAATATAAGTGTCATCACCGGCTGGTTCACCCATAATAAGACATTTATTATTGACAATTACAAATTGGAAAGCAACGCAATCTTCTCCATTTTTTTGGTACCAGTAGAGCCTTTTATCATTTAAAAAGGCTAAACCGCTATCCGAAGAGCCACCATAAGCTTGAAGTAGTTTTTTATAACGATCCACATTGAACACATCACCAATCTGACAAGATTTTCCTTGTAAAATCTTAACCAAACATAAATAAACGAGAGTAAGAATCAACGTAGCCAATGCTATCGGCTCCCATGCTATGATATAATGCAGGCGTTCAATACTACCACCTGTAATATGAGCCCTGATAGGGAATAGTAGTCCTGCAATATAAAATAGAACTCCCATTAAACTAACGATAATGACTCCATCCTTAATACGCTCTTCCCAGCTATAAATAAATTGTTTTTTATAGAGAGTTGGCTTAATGACTAATAAGCCTAACAATAGTAAAATAAACCAGAAAGATAGTCGCCAACTAATATGACCTAAATTAAGATAAAACAATGTCAAAATAATCCAGATAATAGCAATTGGAAAAGCATTTTTCACTTTTTGATCAATAGTTCTAGCTAAGAGAATAAAACAAACCCCCAGCAATAAACCTGGAAACTGCCATAACATTTGTTCTTGTAATGGGTCCAAGCCTAGCTTCTGCAACCACATAATATAAGTAATATTTTCAAAAAATGCTGTTGAAAATATTAAGAATGCACCTAAAATACGCATCAAATGGCTCACCATGGTTTGTAGAACAGTTGATACTAACTCTTTCGGGACATTTTCATAACGTTGATTTATTTGACTACCTAAATAATGGATAAAGAAATAGATACCTGCAAAGAATGGAATAATATAGTAGGCTAAACGATAAAGTAATAACCATGCAACCACAGTTTCTTTAGGTAGTCCCTCGGCAGCAAACCCTGTAAATAGAACTAGTTCAAAACTTCCTAATCCACCGGGAATAAGGGATACAATCCCCACGGCACAACCAATACAAAATAGTGGTAAAATTTTATAAACTGGTAGATGAATGCCCATTAAATAACCGATAATTATAAATGCTGCGGCTGCACATCCCCATTCAAAAAAAGAAACAACACCTAATTTTATACGAGTACTAGATGGCATATCTCCGAAATAATGGCTTCCTTTATGACCAGAAATCCAATAAATAACAGGAAAATACATACTAGCACCAATTAATACCAAATAATAGTAATCAACACTAGCTTTGGCATGAAAAATATGGCTCATGATTAAGGCAATCACACTAATAAATGATAGACCAGAAATAAGATAAGGTAAAAAACGAGTCACTTCTCTTAGATCACTCTTCTCTTGACCTTTTTTACCATAAAAAGCCATGCGCAACCCAATATCGATTAAGCCACCGAATCCTGACAAGTTATTAAAAGTGTTGATACACCAACTAGTCTGTAAAATATACCTTTTGCTTTTATCTGTACGTAAAAGTCCATTCAGTACAAAGTCATATCCGGTTGTCGGTAAGACAGCGATAACCCCCACAAGGATAATTAAGAAAAGATTCATTGGAGATAATTGCCCAAAAACACTCTTTAGTTGCTCAACAGAAATAGTTCGTTTCAAATGAATCATTTCAACAATAATAAGCACTAAAACAGATATAAAAAATACAATTTTAATCACAGAAGTCAGTGATTTGACTTTTTCAATTAGCTTTTTCAACAATTTCTCCTTTCAACGTATCGTTGATAAACTTTTTTGCAATAATATTAAAAACATGGGAATCTTGCTTAATAATGTGATGCCCAAAGCCAACTAAAGAATAAAACTCCCCCCTTGGAAAATAAGAAGCAAGTTTCTTAGAATGATTTAACTTAATTATGTCCTTATTTCCAACCAAAACCATTACAGGAGTTGACACATGCTGTAAATCAGCTGGACTAATCTTCAAATCCTCCAACATAAGCGAAATAACTTGAGCTTTTTGCCTCATATACGGAAAGAGTTTCCCTAAATAGTGAAGGAATTTATAGGCAATCCTTACTAAAAGAATATCCCACCATCGCTGACCATGAATAGTCAGGTTCCCTGAATTAAGCAAAAGCCCTCTAACCATATCTGGAAACATCGTTTGAAAAACTAAAGCTAAATTAGCACCATCGCTATGGCCTACCAATATAACTTTATCAATCTCTAAATGAACTAAGATATCCTTTAAGTCAACTGCTATTTGCCTGAAACTAATGGTATTTAGCTTTGCATGACTTTTGCCATGCCCTCTACTATCCATAACAATAACTTGGTAATACTTAGAAAAATATGCTATTTGCTTATCAAAATAGCGACTACTTAAGCTATTGCCATGTAAAAAAACAATCGGTTGACCTTGACCAACGACACGATAATAAATATCTGAACCATCTTTAGTATGTAACCAGTTCTTAGTCATAACCAAAGTCACCTCTCTTTGAATTCGTAGTTATATTATACTATTTTTAAAGACAAATTACTTAAACTACCTGTATTATGAGAAAAAAATGATTACTAAAAGCCGTTCAACTAAATCGAACGGCTAAGTAGTATTAAAATAAGAATGTTAAAAGAGCTAATATAGGTAAACCACCCTGTTTTAATAAGATTTTTTTATCAACTGTCAAAGCACCATAAATAGCAACTAGCAATACATTGATTAAAAAAACAGCTACAATTTCTTGATTCTGTGAAATATATAACCCATAAAGGAGGAATAGGCCAATCAAGCCGTTGTATACACCTTGATTCTTAAAAAGTTTAATAACGGGTAAATATGACAACTCTTCTTTAGACATACTAAAAATCTTCCCAGTCATATTTGACTGGGTGGCTAACGTCTCCAAATACATAATATAAAAATGTTCCAAAGCAGTTAATGTTGCAATAATTATTGTTAAAGTAGACATATCTTCTCCTCCTAAATACTTTGACATACCATATCATACTGTTAGTCTATCACTAGATACTTTCTATTAATCTTCTTGTTTACGATAAATAAGAAGAGCAAGTATCATCGATGATACTAAAAAGATTACTAGCATTCTCCATTGATGGTTAACGTCTCCCGTCAACGAGATGGTCTCTCTTAATCCTGAAACAGAGTAAGTCATCGGTAAAAATGGTTGAATTGTTTGAAAGAACTTAGGACTCAATTCTATTGGGTAAGTTCCTGCGCTTGAACCAAGCTGGAATAATAATATTAATAACGACAAGAAGGAACCATACCTATTATCCCATCCCACTAAAGCAGTTACTAATGCCATCAAAGTCCATGCTGTCAATAGGATAATAAAGTAGGTTTTTCCAGGGTAATCTGGTTTAAGACCTATGAATTGAACTGCAAAAAATAAGATAGTTGCTGCTAGAGTTGCAATGAATCCATTGATTAATAATTTATTTTTAGCCCAACTAAAACGATTAGCTGGCTCCTTGCCAGATAAAGCTTTCGCAAAAATAACATTGGCTGATAAAGCTACCACCATCAACGCAACTGAAATCATGTATGGTGCCATTCCAACACCATTCGTATCAACGCTATCATAATCTTCATGCTTGATAGTGACTGGGCTAGATACAGCATTGGCATTATCTTTGTTTACAGAAACCATGGACAACTGGTCCCCAGCTTTACCCAAAGAACTTGATAATTGAGAAACACCACCTGACAACTCTGTCAACCCATCTGTCAACTGATGTCCTCCCCCAGCAAGCTTATTAGAACCATCTGCAATTCTATCAGAACCACTAGCTAATTGCCCCGCTCCGTCTCTCAATTGATCCGATTTACTATCTAAAGTTTGAGCTCCCTGACTTGCTTTTTGTGTTCCTGAAATCAATTGATTGGATTTACTATCTAAAGTTTCTGCACCTTTGCGTAATTGCCCTACAGCATTCGTATAATCCGTGATTCCTTTTGTCAATTTTTGACTACCTTGATATAACTGCTTAGTAGCCGTTGGCAATTTTTGAATTTTATCTAAATCTGAGATAGCTTTTAATACTAAATTGTTAGCTGTTCCTGACAAAGTTTGAAGATTTTGTGAGTTATTATTAGAAGGGGTTGAACTAGATGCTTCACTAAGCACAGTTTTCATATTTTCTATATTTGAAGAAATATTTGCTGCAATTGTCTCAGCTGAAGTAGGTGTTCCAGTAACCGCTGAAGTAATTTGAGATTGTTGTTCAGGGGTTAAACTTTTAAAAGCTGACGTTGATTGTACCGCAGTCATTTGCTTTTGTTTATCAGCAGCAGCCGTATTCATCAAAGCCTTTGTACTTGATTCAATAGTTGATAAAAAATTAAATAACTTACTATTAGTATCGCTATCAGTAGTTGCTGTCGATTGTAAAT
>ERZ507021.190-NODE-190-length-33304-cov-6.08412_pt1 | contig 33304 bp, 31 predicted proteins | sample MGYA00512877_ERZ507021 | MGnify/ENA metagenome assembly ERZ507021 | reverse complement strand
TCCCTACACGACGCTCTTCCGATCTTTGTAGATATTGAAATCTTTAGCTTTTTTACAGCGAATCATATCTGTGCGCAGAAGATCATAATATTCATATGACACCCCACCCAGAATCTCATTATAGAATCCAGCAACATCAACATTCCCTTGCAGATCCGCACGAGTAGCATGCATACGCTGGGTAGATCCCTGAGTTGCATCAACACGCCGTGTCAACGTTCCTGTTGTGGCATCATACGCGGTAACGCGAGCTTGATTATCGCTGTATTTATCCTGGCTGTAGCTGTAATCAAAGCGCGCTGTCCACTGGCTATTGAGATGATATTCTGCGTTGAGTTGCGCCAGATCGGACTGACCATCTGTAATATTAAACGGTTCGTCGAAACGTATTTTTCGATCAACGTTTACGGGCTGTTTCGTCGTAAGATCGAAAATCGTTCCACGATCGAACGGCGTTTTATAATCCCGATGAGAATAGAGCATGGTTACTGTTGCATTATTACCAAACCAGGTGAGTGATGGAGCAATAAATGTACTGCGCTCTTTACCGAAGTTTCGCCAGTAATCTTCATCCTGCACTTCCCCGGTAAGGCGATACGCCAGCTGAGTGCCTTCAATGGGACCTGTGATATCCAATTGCCCAGTGCCTCCGCCAAAACTGGAGGAAGTGGCTGAGACAGTACCATGGAATGTTTTTTCCGGGCGCTTTGTCACGACGTTAATCAGTCCGCCAGGATCGAGAATGCCATACAGCGTGGAGGCCGGACCTTTTAGCACTTCCACACGTTCTGTGGCGGCGTTGAAACTGCGAGGAAGTACAGTTCGCAGGCCGTTGGTCATGATGGAGCCATCCCGGTTAGCACCAAACCCACGACGTACAAAAGCATCCTGAGTCCCGCCTAATGTATTGGTCTGTACCACGTTACTGACGTTATAAAGTGCCTCATCCAGCGTCGTCGCATTCTGATTTTCCAGAACTTGATCGCTAACCGTATTGACCACCTGCGGGATATCCAGCATCGGCATATCGGTTAATGTCGCCGTGGAGGTGCTCAGAGGTTGATAACCATCGGTCGCCTCAGTTGCGGTATTTGCATCCGCTGTAACAGTGATTGTTTCGCCATCTTTGGTCGTTACAGTGTCGGTTGCATGAATCATCGGTGCTGCAAAGAGCAGTGAAAAGAGCGCTCGACCTTTGAGTCCTGAGAATGAAGGTGTGAACATAGCCATTTAGTCTGTTATCCCAAAAACTCGCGGATTGTCGCGAGTGAAAATTGTTTCTTATTGCTCACTAAGCACTATCCGTTTGTTATTTCGCCATCGGATATGTAATTGAGAATCATTCAATCACGCGGTAATGTAGTAGTAAATGAGAAATAACAAAAAATTGCTACATGTGTTTTTATGAAAGGTTTATACAATTTAATTGTTTTTAATTTATTGATATTTAATGTTTTTATTTTTATGTGCAAAAATATTTTACCTGTTATTTACCTTGTTTTTGTGTGGCTTTTAACTGCTTGACTACTACATTTTGTGGCGTCAAACTCTCAAAGGAGAATGAGTTTTATTTTTGTTTGTCTTTGATTAAGTTGGCGTACACGTGGCACATAACGCAAAAGGGCAGGGGCTGATCCTCGACAATGTTTCTGCCGGGTATCACAAGAAAATCATTGTTGATGGTGTTTCTTTCTCCGTTCCCACAGAAAAAATGACCGTTCTGGTTGGGGCAAACGGCTGTGGAAAGTCGACGCTGCTCAGCACCATTGCTCGTATCTTGCATCCCATGGGCGGTTCGATATTGCTTGATGGCAACGCGATTCACGAGCAACCAACGAAAGCGTTATCCCGTAGACTTGGGATCTTGCCGCAGTCGCCATTATTGCCGGAGGGCTTAACCGTTTATGAACTGGTGTCGCGTGGGCGTTTTCCCTGGCAGAATTTCATTCGTCAATGGAGCGACGCCGATGAGCTGGCGGTAGAAGAGGCCCTGAAATTAACGGGTACGCAGGAGTTTGCACATTTACCTGTTGAAAAACTCTCTGGTGGGCAGCGCCAGCGTTGCTGGATTGCGATGGTGTTGGCGCAAAAGACGCCTTATATCCTGCTGGATGAACCCACAACCTGGCTTGATTTACGTTATCAGGTTGAAATTCTTGAGTTATTACATGATTTAACGCGTCATCACGGGCGTACAGTCGTCGTGGTGTTGCATGATCTGAATTTTGCCGTCAATTATGGCGATACGTTGATATTTTTACGCCAGGGGAAAGTGGTGCGTGTGTTGAATGAGGGGGAGCATTGCACGCCTGAGCTGGTAAAAGCGGTCTTTGACGTTGATGTTCACGCATCAATAAATCCTCTGACGGGAAAGCCGTTCTTCATGCCGTTTCGTGGTGTAGAAAAAGTATGATGCGCACAGGGCTGGTTACTGTAATTTTCCTCGCCTTACTGCTGGTGGGATGCGTGGTATATCCAGGGATTGGTGCCCGATTTATTGCACCACAAACGGTGTTGCAGGCATTTCTTCATTTTGATCTGCAAAACTTCGATCACAACGTAATTGTAAGACTCCGTTTGCCGCGTTTAGCGGCAGCATTGCTTACCGGTGCTTCTCTTGGCGTTGCTGGTGCTTTGTTGCAGGCTGTCATTCGTAACCCATTGGGGGAGCCACATATTTTAGGCTTAAATGCCGGAGCCGCTCTTGCTGTCGTTGCCGCCAGTGCGCTTGGACTGGCCTTTCCGATTGGACGCCCACTGCTGGCATCTACGGGGGGCGCGTTATTGTTCCTGTTGATATTGCTGCTTTCCTCCGCAGGGCGTTCAGGGTTAACGCCAATGAAAGTTACTTTATGCGGCGTGGCGCTATCGGCGTTCGTGTCCTCAATAACGGCTGCAATCCTGATTCTTGACGAACAAACACTGCTGGCGATGCGGACATGGCTAGCAGGTGATTTAGCGGGGCAGGATTGGGCGACGCTGGGTACGTCCGCATGGTTTTCTCTGGGGGGATTTGTGTTAGCCCTTTACCTTGCACCCTCCCTTAACATGTTGGCACTGGGCGATCGCATGGCGCAGGGGCTGGGCGTCTCTGTATTCCGCACGCGAACATTCACCCTGCTTGCGATCGCGTTGCTCTGTGGCGCAGCCGTATCGATTGCTGGCCCCATTGGTTTTGTCGGCCTGCTAGTACCGCAGATTGTCCGGCGTCTGGTATCAGCGGATCTGCGCGTTCTGCTCCCTCTTTCAGCTTGTGTCGGCGCACTTTTGTTATTACTGGCAGATATTATTGCCCGTACGCTTTTCACGCCCCATGAGTTAGCGACCGGTGTCATGACGGCGTTAGTTGGTGCGCCTGTTTTTGTCATTATGGCGACGAGGATGTTCAAATGAGTCGGATAATGAACGTCGGGCTACGCCCACTACGTGTTGGTAAGTTTTCGACACTGGTACGCCCTAAAAATCTGCTGTTGCTTGGTGGGCTGTTCCTGCTTGCGGTTGGAATACTGATATTCGGTCTGATGCAGGGTTCTTTCTCTGTTCCGGCATCGGAAGTAGGACGAGCGTTGTTTGCTCCAGAAAACGTAAGCACAGACGCACGTTATATTGTGCAGGATATTCGCTTGCCGAGAGTCATCATGGCATTGCTATGCGGGGCCATGTTAGGTATGGCAGGGGCCGCAATGCAATCCATTGCACGTAACGGCCTTGCCGATCCTGGTTTAATCGGCGTCAAAGAAGGATGTAGCGTGGCTGTGCTGTGGCTGATTTTCCAGTTTCCAATGCTGGGAATGTTCTGGCGTCCAGTGGCTGGTCTTGCTGGCGGCCTGTTGGTGGCTTTAATCGTGATTTTTTGTGCGCGCGATATTTCCCGCCCGCGATTTGTTCTGATTGGTATTGGTGTTTCCTGGTTTTTCGCCGCCGGTATCGGTGTATTTATGACCACTGCAGATGTTCGAGATGTACAAACTGCATTGATGTGGTTATCGGGAAGCCTGCATGCAGCTAACTGGATGTTAGTCGGTATTTCAGCCTGTTGGATGTTGCCAGCCGCTCTTTTATTGCTGTTCACCGCCAGGACGGCGGATATCGCTCTGCTTGGTCATCAGGTGGCAACCGGGTTAGGCGTGAATAGTTCTCGCCTGGCGTTGTTACGTGTCGCCGCACCCATAATCCTGACAGCCGTCTGCGTTTCGTGTGTTGGTAACATAGGTTTTGTCGGATTGATAGCACCCCATATATCACGTTTTATTCTACGTGGCGGGCAGACGACATTACTGCTGGGGAGCGCGGTATCGGGGACGTTGTTAGTTATTCTGGCGGATAGCATTGGTCGTTTGGCTTTTTTGCCTTTGCAACTGCCTGCCGGAATCATTATCTCACTGATTGGTGGACCATTTTTTTTGCTACTGCTCTGGCAGCGCAGGAACAGTTTTTAACGGGAGTTATATGCGTTTATTTTTTTCTCTGCTGATACTGTTGTCATTTTTTTCCCGTGCAACAGAACCTGTTCAGGTATTTACTGATGATTTAGGGCGCAAAGTCACTGTTCCTGCTCATCCAAAGAGAATTGTCTCTTTACACGATCTTGATATCACTATTCCTCTGATTGAGCTCGGTGTACCTCCTATCGCCAGCCACGGGCGAACTCGGCCTGACGGTAGCCATTTCATTCGATCTGGCGCGTTATTGACAGGTGTCGACTTTGATAATTCATCGATCGCCTTTATTGGTACCGCTGATATTGATATTGAAGCGATTGTGGCGGCAAAGCCTGACCTGATCATCACAGAACCGACCCGTAATACGCCCATTGAACAACTTGAAAAAATTGCGCCCACGGTGAGCATTGATCATCTCAAAGGGGGCGCGCCAGAAATCTATCGCAAGCTGGCAGAACTTACAGGAACGCAGTCGCAGCTGGCGATACTTGAACGCCGCTATCAGGCACAAATCAATGCGCTGAAGGCGACGCTGGACAGCCAAAAAATAACGGTATCGGTGATTCAGGCAAACCAGGGAAAAATTAATGTGATGCATAGCTATCATTCGCTGGGGCGGGTATTACGCGATGCTGGTTTTCGTTTTCCGCCGCTGATTGAGAGCATTCCTGAAGGTGGGCGAATGGATGTGAGCGCGGAGCGTTTACCTGAACTGGATGCCGATTTTGTTTTTGCAACCTGGCGCGGTGACACCGGTGGTAAACCTCAGGATGAGCTGGCAGCAATGGAAAAAGTCATGCCGGGATGGTGTCAGTTTCTGACTGCCTGTCGTTCCGGGCGTTATGTGCTGATTTCTCGTGAAGAGGCAATTTCTAACTCCTTTGCATCTCTGGGGCTGATGGCTGCGCAGATACAATCACAAATTGCAGGGCGACCTCTACCGGAGGCTAAATGATCCAGAAAGATAAAGCGCGGGTTGATATTTTTGGTGAGCGTTTTCGCACTCGCGCGAGTCAGTTAACGCCTGGGTTAAGAGCTGTCGCCAGCTACATTAATGAGCATCGTGAAGTGGTACTCGAGCAAACGGCGATGGAAATTGCGGCCACGTTGAACACTTCCGATGCCACAGTTATCAGGGCTATACAGGCCCTGGGGTTTGCCGGGCTGCGTGATCTGAAACGCACTCTGGAACAGTGGCTTGGTCCAGCCCTTAGTTCCAGCGAAAAGATGTCTACGACGGTGAGTAACTTGACGAGCGATGTTAACACCGCAATCGACTTTGTTCTTGAAGGGCATTTGTATACCTGTAATGTCCTGTCAGAGCCTGAAAACCGCCACGCGCTTGCGCAAGCTGTAGCGTTGTTGGTGCAGGCACGGCAAGTCGCAATTTTTGGCATTGGCGCTTCGGGTATTCTGGCGGACTATACCGCACGACTATTCAACCGCATAGGTTTGCCTGCCACGGCACTAAACCGTACGGGTATTGGCCTTGCCGAGCAACTGATCGCGCTTCAACGTGGCGATGTTCTGATCATGATGGCGCAAAAATCTGCGCACCGGGAAGGGGTGACAACGCTTCGTGAGGCGAGGCGGCTGGGGATCCCTGTTATTTTGCTGACAAACGCGCTGGATTCACGTTTTAGCAAAGACGCCAGTATCGTGATTCATGTTCCGCGCGGGGATGAAAAAGGGAAAACGCCGCTACATGGTACGGTATTGTTGTGTCTGGAAATGATTGTCTGGTCGGTAGCTTCCGCAGTGCCGCAGCGTGCGGTTAAAACCATTAAGCGAATTAACGATTTCCATCGAGGACTGAAAACGGGAAGAAAGAATGGCTAATCTGGGCTGAGACCGGTAGCAGCACCGGCCTCTTTTCAGGAATGTTAAATCCCCGGTTGCAGGATACGAATATTCATCTCCAGCACGTCGCCTTTTACGGCTTCGCTGTACGCCTTCATGTGCGGGGTTTGCAGGTGCGCTTCAAGGTGCGCGATGCTTTCCCACTGCTCAATCATCACGATAGAATCCGGTGCCATAGACTGGAAACTCACGCCAGCAGCGCAATCCACCATTGGCGCATAGCCGTGGCAACCTTCTTCTTTCAATACGGTTGGAACGATTTTAGCAAACTGATCCAACACTGCCTGACGGTGATGTTGACCTGGACGAGTACGGATTTCTGCGATTACTGTAATCATGGTTAACTCCTTCTAAAGCCAGAGCTCTAGTTAACCAAAAATTTCCACAAGATGCTTGCGATATTCTTCAGTATAGCGGGGAACATCAGGCATTTTTATCACGTCATTAGCGATAAATGTCGGCAGCGGTTCCATACCGAGGAATTGGTTTGCTTTATGGAACGGCAGGTACACACCGTCAACACCAACGCCGTGGAAGAACTGATCTTTTTCGGTGAAGGCTTCCATTGGTGCGTTCCAGGTCAGGGAAAGCATATATTTTTTGCCCTGTATCAGGCCGCCGGAACCGTATTTTTTTGATGGATCTTTGCGGGTACGACCATCGCTGGCATACAGAGTCCCGTGACCTTCGGTGAATACATCATCAATATATTTTTTCACTGTCCACGGCGCGCCCATCCACCAGCCTGGCATCTGCCAGATCACCACATCAGCCCAGAGAAAGTTTTGTACTTCGGCTTTGACATCGTAGTCGCTCTCGGCGCGAACAATACGGACATCATGCCCGAGGTCGCGCAGCGTGCCATCCGCGACTTCGGTCAGGGTGTCGTTCAGTTGACCATTGGAGTGGGCGAATTTTTTCGCGCCGTTGATAATCAGGATGTTGCTCATTTTTTAACCTCAAGGTGAGACGTTTGCCGACTATAGTACGTCACAGAGCGGTACGGTGAAATTAGCAAAATGTGCAAAGTCTTTTGCGAATTTAGCAAAAGTCTGATCTTGCTCCGATTCACCGATGCAGGATAAATATTTTCTGAAAATGACAATACTGATAGCCATTCCTCATAATTCCTACTCGCACCGGATTAATTTACAGGTTTGGTTCGGTTTTTTGGGGATTAAAAATATGGCGTTGGATAAGTAAAAATGAAAATATCAACGCGTCACGTTGATAATTATAAATGGATTTTTATGAGCGTGCTAACATATGTTAAAGCATAAAATTCAAACAATATTTGAAGCTCTGTTATATATAGTGCTTACTTATTGGTTAATAGATGCTTTTTTTGCATTCAATAAGTATGACTGGATGCTTGAGTCGGGAGACAATATTTGCAGTATACCTTCCGTTTCAGGCGAAGATCGTATATTGCAAACAATGATTGCAGCATTTTTTCTTCTGACGCCACTTATTATTCTTATCTTAAGAAAACTCTTTGTGCGAGAAATCTTTGAGTTTTGGTTATATGTAATCTCGCTCGTTATTTGTTTGGTTTGTGGTTGGTGGCTTTTTTGGGGACGGTTTATATTTTGCTATTAATAAAATCTATGAGAGTCGTTTTAACGGCTCTCATAGACAGAGAAGTTACCAGCTTACTTTCGCCTCAAATCCACCTTGTTCCGCATTCCCAAACTCAACATTCATGCCATGCAGCTTGGCGATTCGCTGGACAATTGAAAGCCCAAGTCCACTGCCGGTAGCGGTTTGTCCGGGTGGGCGATAGAAGCGTTCGCCAATTCTCGCCAGTGCCTCTGGTGTCACACCGGGGCCGTTATCCCTCACGATGAAATTATCGGCATTCAGCGTGACGTCCACCACGCTACCTTGTGGACTGTAGCGCACGGCGTTATCCAGCAAATTTCGCACCAACAAACTTAGCAATAGCGGTTGTCCGGTGCGTTTGATGCCGTGGGCATTGAGTGTCAGTCGCACGTCAATTTTTGCCTGCTGCGCCGTGTGGTAAATATCCATCACCGACGATTGCAGGAGATCTTCAAGCGGGATCTCCGCGACGTCCTGAAGGTTATCCAGTGAGTCCAGCCGCGATAGCGTGAGCAGTTGATCAACCAGACGAGTAGCACGATCGATCCCGGAATGTAATTGGAGCAGCGCTTTTTTCCGCGCCTGCGGATCATCGTCAGAGAGCTGCGCAACTTCGGTTTGCACTTTCAGCGCCGTTAACGGGCTACGAAGTTCATGAGCTGCGTCGGAGGTAAAGCGTCGTTCACGAACCATCATCGCATGTGTGCGGGCGAACAGTTGATTCAACGACTCAACCAGTGGACGCACTTCGCTGGGTACGCCCGTCGCGTTTAGTGGTTTTTCCGAGTCAGGGTCACGCATACGTAGTGCCAGCGCCAGTTTGTTCAGCGGCGCGAGTTCACGACCCAGTAGTACCATCATGATGATTAACATAATCGGCAGTGCGACAAGCCACGGGATCAATTGCCCGGCAACAATCGCCAGCGCCATGTCTTCGCGGTATTCCCATTCCTGACCAACAACGATGCGATATTTGCCATCAGGTGAGGTCATCCAGACAAAACGCCAGGGATCTTTATCGCCCACCAGTTGCCCGTCAGCAAAACCTTCCCGTTGATAGCTATAGGGAATATCTTCTCCGTTATCCCCATCGTTAAGCACCATTCTGCCGTCGTGGGTAAAGATGGCAAAGGTCAGCGCATCGTCATCAACATGACCGTGTTTTAAGTTATTTGGCGTCTGTGCCATGCGATCCGCCGCGTTGATTTCGTTGAGATCGAGCGTACTTAACCGTTTGGCAAACAGCATCAGTTGGGTGTCGAACAACTCATCGACGTTATCCGTTGTTTGTTTCCAGGCGACAAAGCTGGAAAGCAGCCAGGTCACCGAGGCCAGAATTAAAAAGATTAGCGTCAGCCTGACTCGCAGACTAAGACGTTGGGTAAATTTCATTTCTCACCTAATGTGTAGCCAATACCATGCACGGTACGAATAAAATCACTACCGAGTTTGCGTCGCAGATGATGCACATGCACTTCAACGGCATTACTGGTGACCTCTTCGTCCCAGGTATACAGTTTCTCTTCAATCAGTTTGCGCGGCAGTACTCGACCAGCGTTACGCATCAGTAATTCCAGCAGGGCAAATTCTTTTGGTTTCAGCATTAAGGGTTCGCCAGCCAGCGTGGCGATACGTTTGCCGGGGTCGAGCATGACGTTGCCGTGGCGCAGCTCGTTGCTGGCCTGGCCGTTGGTTCGGCGCATCAGAGCTTCCAGCCTGGCGGCGACTTCTATCAACGCAAAAGGTTTACACAGATAATCGTCAGCTCCCAGACGCAGCCCTTCTACACGTTCCGCCAGCGCATCGCGCGCAGTCAGGATTAATACCGGCTCACGCTGACCTTTTTCTCGCCATTCGCGCAAAATATCGCGACCATCCATGCCCGGTAAGGTTAAATCCAGGATCACCGCATCATAAGGTGCGCTATATAGCGCCTCTTTTCCCTGACGACCTTGTGTAAACCAGTCGACGCTAAAACCCATTTTACTAAGGCCCGTTTTGATGCCGTCGCCAATCAGCATGTCATCTTCTATCAGTAAAATTCGCATTTTTTCATCCCTGCGATAACCATATTTGCTGCCAGTAAACCGTGTTGTAACGCGCTCTGTACAGCACTAAATTTTATTTTTTTCCCTTAAGAAGTTGTTAAGGACTATCTTGTTAAATGCTCGAAAACAGACATTAAAGGGAGTAATAAACATGAAAAAATTCGCAGCAGTAATCGCAGTAATGGCCCTGTGCAGTGCACCGGTGATGGCAGCAGAGCAGGGCGGTTTTTCTGGTCCATCGGCAACACAAAGTCAGGCCGGAGGATTCCAGGGGCCGAATGGCAGCGTAACGACCGTAGAAAGCGCAAAATCCCTGCGTGATGACACTTGGGTCACCCTGCGCGGCAATATCGTTGAACGTATCTCTGACGATCTCTACGTGTTCAAAGATGCCAGCGGTACTATCAATGTTGATATCGACCACAAACGCTGGAACGGCGTGACGGTGACCCCGAAAGATACCGTTGAGATTCAGGGTGAAGTCGATAAAGACTGGAACTCTGCTGAAATTGACGTCAAACAGATCCGCAAAGTAAATCCGTAATTGTTAGCGCTCCCGGGACACGTTCCCGGGAATAATTTCGCAGGGAGGCAAAATGAAAAACCTGACACTGGATGTAAATATTATCGATTTCCCATCAATCCCTGTGGCGATGTTGCCACATCGCTGTAGCCCTGAATTGCTCAACTACAGCGTGGCGAAATTTATCATGTGGCGTAAAGAAACGGGGCTTTCTCCTGTTAACCAAAGCCAGACTTTTGGTGTCGCCTGGGATGACCCTGCCACCACCGTACCGGAAGCGTTTCGCTTTGATATCTGCGGCAGCGTTAACGAACCGATTCCCGATAATCGTTATGGCGTGAGTAATGGTGAACTTACCGGTGGACGTTATGCCGTGGCCCGCCACGTTGGCGAGCTGGACGATATTTCACATACGGTATGGGGCATCATTCGCCACTGGCTGCCTGCAAGCGGCGAGAAAATGCGTAAAGCACCGATTCTGTTTCACTACACCAATCTTGCCGAAGGGGTAACAGAGCAGCGACTGGAAACGGATGTTTATGTGCCGTTGGCGTGATGAAGAATCTTTACCGGAGTGTGAGCCAAATCACTCGCGATAAGTTTGAGCGAACAATGCCACAGGCGTATTGTTGTTGGGCTTATAATTTCTCCGGTAAGGAATACCATGTATACGCGAAATTTATTATGGCTGGTCAGCCTGGTAAGTGCGGCTCCTCTCTACGCTGCTGACGTTCCCGCCAACACACCGCTCGCCCCGCAACAAGTCTTTCGTTACAACAATCATAGCGACCCAGGTACGCTCGACCCGCAAAAGGTGGAGGAGAATACTGCCGCGCAGATTGTGCTGGATCTGTTTGAAGGTCTGGTATGGATGGACGGTGAAGGCCAGGTGCAGCCCGCTCAGGCTGAACGCTGGGAGATACTGGACGGCGGCAAGCGCTATATTTTCCATCTGCGTAGAGGTTTGCAGTGGTCAGACGGTCAGCCTCTGACGGCAGAGGATTTTGTCCTCGGCTGGCAGCGCGCGGTTGACCCGAAAACGGCAAGCCCTTTTGCTGGCTATCTGGCACAGGCGCACATTAACAATGCCGCGGCTATTGTTGCGGGTAAAGCAGATGTTACATCGCTGGGTGTCAAAGCGATGGATGATCGTACTATTGAAGTTACGCTTGAGCAGCCGGTTCCTTGGTTCACGACGATGCTCGCCTGGCCGACGCTGTTCCCGGTTCCCCATCATGTAATCGCGAAATATGGCGATAGCTGGAGTAAGCCTGCGCATATGGTTTACAACGGTGCCTTTGTGCTTGATAAATGGGTAGTTAACGAAAAGATTACTGCACGCAAAAATCCAAAGTACCGCGATGCGCAACATACGGTATTGCAACAGGTTGAGTATCTGGCGCTGGATAATTCGGTCACCGGCTATAACCGCTATCGCGCGGGAGAGGTCGATCTCACCTGGGTTCCGGCGCAGCAAATTCCTGCCATTGAAAAATCACTGCCTGGCGAGCTACGAATTATCCCGCGTCTGAACAGCGAATATTACAACTTTAACCTTGAGAAACCGCCATTTAACGATGTGCGGGTGCGTCGGGCGCTATATCTTACGGTTGATCGACAGCTTATTGCGCAAAAGGTACTGGGGTTGAGAACGCCCGCAACCACGCTGACGCCGCCAGAGGTAAAAGGCTTTAGCGCGACGACGTTCGATGAACTGCAAAAGCCAATGAGTGAGCGTGTCGCGATGGCAAAAGCCAATGAGTGAGCGTGTCGCGATGGCAAAAGCCTTGCTGAAACAGGCGGGATACGACGCCTCTCATCCGCTACGCTTTGAGCTGTTCTACAACAAGTACGATCTGCATGAAAAAACCGCGATAGCGTTGTCTTCCGAATGGAAAAAATGGCTGGGTGCACAGGTGACGCTGCGCACAATGGAGTGGAAAACCTATCTTGATGCCCGACGAACCGGTGATTTCATGCTGTCTCGGCAGTCGTGGGATGCGACGTACAATGATGCTTCCAGCTTTCTGAACACGCTCAAAAGCGATAGTGAAGAAAACGTCGGTCACTGGAAAAATGCGCAGTATGACGCCTTACTAAACCAGGCCACGCAGATCACTGATGCGACAAAGCGTAATGCGTTGTATCAGCAGGCAGAAGTGATCATCAACCAGCAGGTACCGCTCATTCCTATCTACTATCAGCCGTTAATCAAACTGCTTAAACCCTACGTTGGCGGTTTTCCGCTGCATAATCCCCAGGATTATGTCTACAGCAAAGAGTTGTATATCAAGGCACATTGATGCCTTTATCGCCGTCGGAGCACGTCCGGCGGCGCTATTCACGCTGATCTCCTGTGACTCGACGCGGCAGATAATGTAGTATCTCCGGCAATATTGCCCCTTTGAAGGCTGGCGAATAAGTTGAGGAATCAGAATTAATGAGCGATATGGCAGAGCGCCTTGCGCTACATGAATTTACGGAAAACGCCTACTTAAATTACTCCATGTACGTAATCATGGACCGTGCGTTGCCGTTTATTGGTGATGGTCTGAAACCTGTTCAGCGCCGCATTGTGTATGCGATGTCTGAACTGGGACTAAATGCCAGCGCCAAATTTAAAAAATCGGCCCGTACCGTCGGTGACGTACTGGGTAAATACCATCCGCACGGTGATAGCGCCTGTTATGAAGCGATGGTCCTGATGGCACAGCCGTTCTCTTACCGTTATCCGCTGGTTGATGGTCAGGGGAACTGGGGCGCACCGGACGATCCGAAATCGTTCGCGGCGATGCGTTACACCGAATCCCGGTTGTCGAAATATTCCGAGCTGCTATTGAGCGAGCTGGGGCAGGGTACGGCTGACTGGGTGCCAAACTTCGACGGTACTTTGCAGGAGCCGAAAATGCTACCTGCCCGTCTGCCAAACATTTTGCTTAACGGCACCACCGGTATTGCCGTCGGCATGGCGACCGATATTCCACCGCATAACCTGCGTGAAGTGGCTCAGGCGGCAATCGCATTAATCGACCAGCCGAAAACCACGCTCGACCAGCTGCTGGATATCGTGCAGGGGCCGGATTATCCGACTGAAGCGGAAATCATCACTTCGCGCGCCGAGATCCGTAAAATTTACGAGAACGGACGTGGTTCAGTGCGTATGCGCGCGGTGTGGAAGAAAGAAGATGGCGCGGTGGTTATCAGCGCATTGCCGCATCAGGTTTCAGGTGCGCGTGTACTGGAGCAAATTGCTGCGCAAATGCGCAACAAAAAGCTGCCGATGGTTGACGATCTGCGCGATGAATCTGACCACGAGAATCCGACCCGTCTGGTGATTGTGCCGCGTTCCAACCGTGTGGATATGGATCAGGTGATGAACCACCTCTTCGCAACCACCGATCTGGAAAAGAGCTATCGTATTAACCTCAATATGATCGGTCTGGATGGGCGTCCGGCGGTGAAAAACCTGCTGGAAATCCTTTCCGAATGGCTGGTGTTCCGCCGTGATACCGTGCGCCGCCGTCTGAACTATCGTCTGGAGAAAGTCCTCAAGCGCCTGCATATTCTGGAAGGTTTGCTGGTGGCGTTTCTCAATATCGACGAAGTGATTGAGATCATTCGCAATGAAGATGAACCGAAACCGGCGCTGATGTCGCGCTTTGGCCTCACGGAAACTCAGGCGGAAGCGATCCTCGAACTGAAACTGCGTCATCTCGCCAAACTGGAAGAGATGAAGATTCGCGGTGAGCAGAGTGAGCTGGAAAAAGAGCGCGACCAGTTGCAAGGCATTCTGGCGTCCGAGCGTAAAATGAATAACCTGCTGAAGAAAGAACTGCAGGCAGACGCGCAAGCTTATGGTGACGATCGTCGTTCGCCGTTGCAGGAACGCGAAGAAGCGAAAGCGATGAGCGAGCACGACATGTTGCCGTCTGAACCTGTCACCATTGTGCTGTCGCAGATGGGCTGGGTACGCAGCGCTAAAGGCCATGACATCGACGCGCCGGGCCTGAATTATAAAGCGGGTGATAGTTTCAAAGCAGCGGTGAAAGGTAAGAGCAACCAACCGGTAGTGTTTGTTGACTCCACCGGTCGTAGCTATGCTATCGACCCGATTACGCTGCCGTCGGCACGTGGTCAGGGCGAGCCGCTCACCGGCAAATTGACGTTGCCGCCTGGGGCGACCGTTGACCATATGCTGATGGAAAGCGACGATCAGAAACTGTTGATGGCTTCCGATGCGGGTTACGGTTTCGTCTGCACCTTTAACGATCTGGTGGCGCGTAACCGTGCAGGTAAGGCCTTAATCACTTTACCGGAAAATGCCCATGTTATGCCGCCTGTGGTGATTGAGGACGCTTCTGATATGCTGCTGGCAATCACTCAGGCAGGCCGTATGTTGATGTTCCCGGTAAGCGATCTGCCGCAGCTGTCGAAGGGCAAAGGCAACAAGATTATCAACATTCCATCGGCAGAAGCCGCGCGTGGAGAAGATGGTCTGGCGCAACTGTACGTTCTGCCGCCGCAAAGCACGCTGACCATTCATGTTGGGAAACGCAAAATTAAACTGCGTCCGGAAGAGCTACAGAAAGTCACTGGCGAACGTGGACGCCGCGGTACGTTGATGCGCGGTTTGCAGCGTATCGATCGTGTCGAGATCGACTCTCCTCGCCGCGCCAGCAGCGGCGATAGCGAAGAGTAGTATGCCGGGGAGGGTATTGCTTCCTCCCGCTTGCAAGGAACGCCGGATGAAACGTTAAGTCGTCATCCGGCAGCATATTCAACCCCCGGAAACGATAAAAATTCCCTTGAAACCGTTGTTTATTCATGCGTTGCGATTAACAATACGCTTTTCCAGAGAGCGGCTTTTAACAATGCCCTAACCTGATTTCAGGTGACGTACAATGCCAGTCTCTCAGACCTTCAGAGGGTGTTATGCTATATATCTTTCGTCTTATTATTACCGTGATTTACAGCATCTTAGTCTGTGTATTCGGCTCCATTTACTGCCTTTTCAGCCCGCGTAACCCGAAACATGTAGCCACCTTTGGGCATATGTTTGGTCGTCTTGCGCCGCTGTTCGGCCTGAAAGTTGAGTGTCGCAAACCTGCAGATGCTGAAAGCTACGGCAATGCTATTTATATTGCTAACCACCAGAACAACTATGACATGGTGACAGCATCGAACATCGTGCAACCGCCGACGGTGACGGTAGGTAAAAAGAGTTTGCTGTGGATCCCCTTCTTTGGTCAGTTGTACTGGCTAACCGGCAACTTATTGATCGACAGAAATAACCGCACTAAAGCTCACGGCACCATTGCAGAAGTAGTGAATCACTTCAAAAAACGCCGTATTTCCATCTGGATGTTCCCGGAAGGTACCCGTAGCCGTGGTCGCGGCCTGCTGCCGTTCAAGACCGGGGCATTTCACGCGGCAATTGCGGCAGGCGTCCCGATTATTCCCGTGTGCGTCTCTACAACTTCGAATAAGATTAATCTTAATCGACTGCACAACGGTCTGGTGATTGTCGAAATGCTGCCGCCAATTGACGTGAGTCAGTATGGTAAAGACCAGGTTCGCGAGTTGGCTGCCCATTGTCGTTCGATAATGGAACAAAAAATCGCTGAGCTCGATAAAGAAGTCGCAGAACGCGAAGCCGCCGGAAGAGTTTAAGTCGGCAATCTGTATTTTTGCGGGAACACTTTCCTGCACGGTATTACTTTAGCCAGTTTTACATGGAGCAAATATGTCACTCAGTCGGCGTCAGTTCATTCAGGCATCGGGGATTGCACTTTGTGCAGGCGCTGTTCCCCTGAAGGCCAGCGCAGCCGGGCAACAGCAACCGCTACCCGTTCCGCCGCTGCTTGAATCTCGCCGTGGGCAACCGCTGTTTATGACTGTACAACGTGCGCACTGGTCATTTACGCCAGGGACACGCGCGTCGGTCTGGGGAATCAATGGTCGTTACCTGGGGCCGACTATCCGCGTCTGGAAGGGCGATGATGTTAAGCTGATCTACAGTAACCGCCTGACAGAAAATGTCTCAATGACGGTGTCTGGTTTACAGGTGCCTGGCCCGCTGATGGGCGGTCCGGCACGGATGATGTCGCCAAACGCTGACTGGGCACCCGTATTACCCATTCGCCAGAACGCAGCGACATTGTGGTATCACGCTAATACCCCCAATCGCACGGCTCAGCAGGTCTATAATGGCCTTGCCGGAATGTGGCTGGTGGAAGATGAAGTCAGCAAGTCGCTGCCTATCCCCAACCATTATGGTGTGGATGATTTTCCGGTCATTATCCAGGATAAACGGCTGGATAACTTTGGTACGCCAGAATACAACGAACCGGGAAGCGGCGGCTTTGTTGGAGATACGCTGCTGGTCAACGGTGTACAAAGCCCGTACGTTGAAGTCTCGCGTGGCTGGGTGCGCTTGCGTCTGTTGAACGCGTCGAACTCTCGTCGCTATCAACTACAGATGAGCGATGGTCGCCCGTTACATGTGATTTCTGGCGATCAGGGATTCTTGCCTGCTCCTGTATCGGTGAAGCAACTTTCGCTGGCACCGGGCGAGCGCCGCGAGATTCTGGTGGATATGAGCAACGGTGATGAAGTGTCGATCACCTGTGGCGAAGCGGCGAGCATTGTTGATCGTATTCGTGGCTTCTTTGAGCCATCCAGCATTCTGGTTTCTACGCTGGTGCTAACGCTGCGCCCAACCGGTCTTCTGCCGCTGGTCACAGACAGTCTTCCGATGCGCTTGCTGCCAACTGAGATCATGGCCGGTTCGCCGATTCGCAGTCGCGATATCAGTCTGGGTGATGACCCGGGTATCAATGGGCAGCTGTGGGACGTCAACCGTATTGATGTCACCGCGCAGCAAGGAACGTGGGAACGCTGGACGGTACGCGCGGACGAGCCGCAAGCGTTCCATATTGAAGGCGTGATGTTCCAGATCCGTAACGTGAATGGCGCGATGCCGTTTCCGGAAGACAGAGGCTGGAAAGATACCGTTTGGGTTGACGGACAAGTGGAGCTGCTTGTTTATTTCGGTCAGCCTTCCTGGGCGCACTTCCCGTTCTACTTTAACAGTCAGACGCTGGAAATGGCGGACCGTGGCTCGATTGGGCAATTGTTGGTCAATCCGGTACCGTAATCGCCATACTCGCCCGAGAGGGCGAGTATGGAATACTTTTCGATTTCTCTTTCGTTCCGGCTTATAATCCCCGGCCTTTGATTATTTTTTTACCATTTCTGGAAGCAAAATGAGCTCTATCTCCCTGATCCAACCGGATCGCGACCTGTTCTCCTGGCCGCAGTACTGGGCCGCCTGTTTTGGACCGGCACCGTTTTTGCCGATGTCTCGTGAAGAGATGGATCAACTTGGCTGGGATAGCTGCGACATCATTTTGGTTACTGGCGACGCGTATGTCGATCACCCCAGCTTCGGGATGGCGATTTGCGGTCGTATGCTTGAAGCGCAGGGCTTTCGCGTCGGGATCATCGCCCAGCCAGACTGGAGCAGCAAAGACGATTTCATGCGTCTGGGTAAACCGAATCTGTTTTTCGGTGTTACTGCTGGCAACATGGACTCGATGATCAACCGCTATACCGCCGATCGCCGTTTACGTCATGACGATGCCTACACACCGGATAACGTCGCGGGTAAGCGCCCGGATCGCGCCACCCTGGTTTATACCCAACGCTGTAAAGAGGCGTGGAAAGATGTGCCGGTGATCCTCGGCGGTATTGAGGCTAGTTTGCGTCGTACCGCGCATTATGATTACTGGTCTGATACCGTGCGCCGTTCCGTGCTGGTGGATTCGAAAGCCGACATGCTGATGTTCGGTAACGGTGAGCGTCCGCTGGTGGAAGTGGCGCATCGTCTGGCGATGGGTGAGCCGATTAGTGAAATCCGCGATGTGCGTAATACCGCGATTATCGTAAAAGAGGCGTTGCCAGGCTGGAGCGGTGTGGATTCCACCCGTCTTGATACTCCTGGGAAAATCGACCCGATCCCGCATCCGTATGGCGAAGATTTGCCGTGCGCGGATAACAAACCGGTGGCCCCGAAAAAGCAGGAAGCGAAAGCCGTAACCGTGCAGCCACCGCGCCCGAAACCGTGGGAAAAAACTTACGTATTGCTGCCTTCTTTCGAGAAAGTGAAGGGCGATAAAGTGCTGTACGCTCATGCTTCGCGTATTCTGCACCATGAAACCAACCCAGGCTGCGCGCGTGCGCTGATGCAAAAACATGGCGACCGCTATGTATGGATCAACCCGCCTGCCATCCCGCTTTCTACCGAAGAGATGGACAGCGTCTTTGCGCTGCCGTACAAGCGCGTGCCGCATCCGGCTTACGGTAATGCCCGAATTCCGGCTTACGAAATGATCCGTTTCTCTGTCAACATTATGCGCGGCTGCTTTGGCGGCTGCTCTTTCTGCTCTATTACCGAGCATGAAGGTCGCATTATTCAGAGCCGTTCGGAAGATTCGATCATCAACGAGATTGAAGCGATCCGCGACACCGTGCCAGGCTTTACGGGCGTGATTTCCGATCTCGGTGGGCCCACTGCCAACATGTATATGTTGCGCTGCAAATCGCCGCGCGCCGAGCAGACTTGCCGCCGTTTATCGTGCGTTTACCCGGATATTTGTCCTCATATGGACACTAACCACGAACCGACGATCAACCTCTATCGCCGCGCGCGTGATCTGAAAGGCATTAAAAAGATCCTGATCGCTTCCGGCGTGCGTTATGACATCGCCGTGGAAGATCCGCGCTATATCAAAGAGCTGGCGACCCATCACGTTGGCGGCTATCTGAAGATTGCCCCGGAACATACCGAAGAAGGGCCGTTATCGAAGATGATGAAGCCGGGCATGGGCAGTTATGACCGCTTTAAAGAGCTGTTCGATACCTACTCGAAACAGGCAGGTAAAGAGCAATATCTGATCCCGTATTTCATCTCCGCACACCCGGGTACGCGTGATGAAGATATGGTGAATCTGGCGCTGTGGCTGAAAAAGCATCGCTTCCGTCTCGACCAGGTACAGAACTTCTACCCGTCGCCGTTGGCTAACTCTACCACCATGTATTACACCGGGAAAAACCCGCTGGCGAAGATTGGTTACAAGAGTGAAGACGTCTTCGTACCGAAGGGCGACAAACAGCGTCGTTTGCATAAAGCGTTGTTGCGTTACCACGATCCGGCAAACTGGCCGTTAATCCGTCAGGCGCTGGAAGCGATGGGTAAAAAGCATCTGATTGGCAGCCGTCGTGATTGCTTAGTGCCTGCGCCAACCATCGAAGAGATGCGCGAAGCCCGCCGTCAGAACCGCAATACCCGTCCGGCGTTGACTAAACATACGCCGATGGCGACCCAGCGTCAGACGCCTGCTACGGCAAAAAAAGCGTCGTCTACGCCATCTCGCCCGGTGAATGCTGGTGCAAAGAAACGGCCTAAAGCGGCGGTTGGTCGTTAAGTGAAATGTGCCCGGCAGCAATGATACTGCCGGGAAATTTATAACCTTGGTTTATAAGGACTGTTACGAACGTCTAAGAGGTTATGCACTATTGCTGTTTCGTCTTTAACTTGCTGAATTTCCGGACGCAGGGCGTCAATATCCTGTTGCAGTTGATTAATTTTGTTATTCAATGCCTGAATATCATGTTCCAGGTGTTCAATTTTGGCATTGCTGGTACAGCCAGCAAGACACAGCGCCAGCGGAATGGATAAGATAAGTTTGTTCATTATGAATTCCAGAACCGTCATTCCGCATACATACGTAAGCAGCGCAGGCAATCGAAATAGTCCTGGGCGTCAAGGCGCGTATTGGCTCTGTTAGCGTCGGATTTGGCAGCATAGATTTGTGGGCGTAATGCTTTCATATCCTGCTCAAGCCGGGCGATTTTGGCATTTAATGTTTGCACATTGCTCGCCAGCTGATTGACCTTTTGCTCATTGACGCAGCCACTGAGCAAGCAGGTTGCCAGAACAACAGCCCCCAGGGTGAAAATCGTTTTCATATAGTATTCCCTTTTATTTATTGTTCCGACTAATTGTTATTTTATTCAGCTCATTGCTTTAATCTGGCGGCGGTTTTCACCTCAATCTGTTTAAGTAGGCTGCCGCTGTTTGGACGGATAAAATCAGCGATTTCCCACTTACCTTCGCGCCGCTGTAAAATCAATTCTTGCTCTTCGTTGTTGCCATTGGTCAGCGTAAAACGAACATGAATGCGGGCTGAATTGGCGGTTTTCTCCAGGACTCGAATTTCATCAACACGTGAAAATAGCGACTCATCGCCAAAACAGATTGGATTGTCGTAAATAAATTGCCGTTCTATTTGCATATCTTCATCGGGATTATTGGCCGTCTTGAAGGTGGTTTTATAGAAGGCATTAACCGCCTGGCGGTAAGAGTCGGAAACCACCCACGTCCACGGCCAGCTATAATCAGCAATATGTTCAAAGAGTTCGGCAACAAAGGCTTCCGGCTGTTCTTTTTGCAACGAAGCTACAGCGGCCAGCGTTTTTTCATTCTCGCTATTAACTGCTTGTAAGACGCTGCCATGATTGCTGACAATATCGTCAATGACCCAACGACCATTTTCCGCCACCATTTTCAGTGTCTGCGTGGTCTTTTCTTTATCGTCTTTAAAGATACGAAAGCGCACAACGGCATCGGCATGATCGGCGTCAGGTTGGGTTATCGCTACGCTTTCTAACACCAGATCGCCAAAATCCTGACAATCACAAACCGGATCATAATCCAGCCAGCCAATATTGCCCGGCAGCGTAAGATTGTCGTTCAGGGTAAGCGCCTGTTGAATACGCGCAGAAGTTATCGCTCGCTCTCCGGTTTCACCAAAATAAGGCGTACTGGCATCTGATTTATAGTTCTGATAAATCTGCCGGACTGTTTGTTCTACGGTCTGTGAAGGAGGCTGCGCGTGTACGGTAAAACTTGCCAGGGCTGCTAAAAACAGAAGTATTATTTTCATCTGTTTTTCACCTCTCCGTTGCGTTCATCCCGGATGTAAATGAGTTGTTCCTTTAAGAGCTTCCGGCTCTGCATGATGATGCCCTTATATTTGGCGTTCCTGAACAAGGAAGAGTAACAATGGGCGTGACGCGAGGGGAATAAATGATTTCTGAAAAGTCCGGTAGCGGAACATTACCGCCACCGGGAGAATTTGCGCGTTAGCCGCCGAACTGGTCAGGATCGGGGCCGAGGCGTTTGCCCTGGTCGAGTTTGGCAATTTCACCTAGCTCGTCTTTGTCGAGACGGAAATCCCAGACATCAAAGTTTTCGGCAATACGTGAAGGTGTGACCGATTTCGGGATCACCACCAGGCCGCTATCCAGATGCCAGCGGATAACAATCTGCGCCGGGGTTTTGCCGTATTTATCTGCCAGATCGCGAATGACTTTCTGATCGAAAACGCCTTTCCCACCTTGCGCTAATGGGCTCCAGGATTCGGTCTGGATTTTGTGTGTCGCGTTCCAGGCGTGAAGCTGGCGTTGCTGCATCAGCGGGTGGAGTTCAATCTGGTTTATCACCGGCGTCACGCCAGTTTCATCAATCAGGCGTTGCAGGTGGTGGATCTGGAAGTTGCACACGCCGATGCTTTTGATTAAGCCCTCTTTTTGCAATTCGATCATGCCCTTCCATGCTTCGACATAATGGTCGATAGCAGGAACGGGCCAGTGCATTAAGTAAAGGTCGACATAATCAAGCTGGAGTTTTTTCAGGCTGTCGAGCAGGGCTTCGCGGGGGCGCTTGTGGTCGTCGTTCCACAGTTTAGTGGTGATGAACAGTTCTTCTCTGTTAACTGAGGCATTTTTCAGGGCTTTGCCGACACCTTCTTCGTTCTTATAGGCCGCGGCGGTATCAATCGAGCGATAACCCACGTCTAACGCTTTTTGAATGGCGGTGATTACTTCCTCATTACTTGCTTGCCAGACGCCCAGTCCCAACTGGGGCATGACATTGCCATCCTGTAGCTTAATAACGGTTGGATTAGCCATACGTTCCTCCTTTATATGAACTCACCGGAGCAGGCTCCGGTGAGGTGTTGTGAACTTAAGTCTGGACGAAATGCCCGAAAACGAAAGTTTGAGGCGTAAAAAGCTTAGCGGGCGGCTTCGTATATGCGGCGGCTGACATCCAGCGTAATGTCATGATTTTCGCCCAGTTGGGTCATACCGTGCTCTTCCAGTTTTTTCAACAAAGCCGGGATGGAGCTGCCGTCCAGACCGTAGTCGGAGAGGTGGGTCGGCACGCCTAATTGCTCAAAGAAATTGCGGGTTGCGGCAATCGCGGCGTCAATACGCTCATCGTCAGAACCTTCTGTGATGTTCCAGACGCGTTCAGCATATTGCAGCAGCTTAGCGCGTTTAGTGTCGCGTTTTTCATTCCACAGTGCAGGCAGGACGATAGCCAGCGTTTGCGCGTGATCCAGACCGTGCATCGCAGTCAGTTCGTGGCCCAGCATATGCGTTGCCCAATCCTGGGGTACACCTGCGCCAATTAAACCGTTCAGCGCCTGAGTCGCCGCCCACATAACGTTGGCGCGTACATCGTAGTTTTCTGGCTCTTTCAGGGCTTTCGGACCATCTTCGATCAGCGTCAGCAAAATGCCTTCTGCGAAACGGTCCTGAATTTTGGCATCAACCGGTTTGGTAACATACTGTTCCACGGTGTGCACAAAGGCATCCACTACACCGTTAGCCACCTGACGCGGCGGCAGAGTGTAGGTATAAACCGGATCGAGCACGGCAAATACCGGCTGAACATGGGCAGAATGGAACGCCTGCTTGTCGCCTGTGGTTTTACGGGAGATCACCGCGCCTGCGTTGGATTCTGAACCGGTTGCTGGCAGCGTCAGCATACAGCCCATCGGGATGGCGCTTTTAATCTCTTTACCGCCCGTTTGTAGAATGTGCCACGGATCGATATTTTCCGGATAATTAGCCGCTGCGGCGATAAATTTGGTGCCGTCCAGTACAGAACCGCCGCCAACCGCCAGCAGGAAAGTCACTTTTTGTTCGCGAACCAGTTTCACGGCATTCATCAGCGTTTCATAAGCCGGGTTTGGCTCAATACCGCCAAATTCCAGCACGTCCATGCCTTTCAGGGCATCCAGAACTTGATCGAGAACGCCGGTTTTTTTCACGCTGCCGCCGCCGTAGGTAATCAATACGCGTGCATCGTGAGGAATTTGCTCGCGTAAACCAGCGATTGCGCCTTTACCAAACAGAATGCGGGTTGGGGTGTGCAGATTAAAGTGGTTCATTACTTGCTCCCTTTGCTGGGTCAATATGAGGGCAGAGATCGGTCTGCCTGATGTTTTTCATTGTGGTCGCCAGCGCCGTACCTCTCAATGCTCATTTCTGCCAATGTCTTGCCTATTTCTCCAGAGTGCTGGAGAAATGCTACAAAATTGCGCACAATCAAATTGCCGCATTATTCCTAAGAAATTACGCGATATGAAACGTGAAGAGATTTGCCGCTTGCTGGCGGGTAAAATTAATAAACTGAAAAATAAAGAAAATAGTTTGTCAGAGCTATTGCCCGATGTGCGTTTGTTGTATGGCGAGACGCCTTTCGCACGTACGCCGGTGATGTACGAGCCCGGCATCATAATTCTCTTTTCCGGGCATAAAATCGGTTATATCAATGAACGCGTGTTTCGTTATGATGCCAATGAATATCTGCTGCTGACGGTGCCGTTGCCGTTTGAGTGCGAAACTTATGCCACGTCAGAGGTACCGCTGGCAGGGGTGCGTCTCAATGTCGATGTTTTGCAGTTACAAGAGCTGTTGATGGACATTGGCGAAGATGAGCATTTTCGGCCGTCGATGGCAGCCAGCGGGATTAACTCTGCCACGTTATCAGAAGAGATTTTATGTGCGGCGGAGCGGTTACTCGATGTGATGGAGCGACCGCTGGATGCGCGTATTCTCGGCAAACAGATCATCCGCGAAATTCTGTACTACGTGCTGACCGGACCTTGCGGTGGCGCGTTACTGGCGCTGGTCAGCCGTCAGACCCACTTCAGCCTGATTAGTCGCGTGCTGAAACGAATTGAGAATAAATACACCGAAAACCTGAGCGTCGAGCAACTGGCGGCAGAAGCCAACATGAGCGTATCGGCGTTCCACCATAATTTTAAGTCTGTCACTAGCACCTCGCCGTTGCAGTATTTGAAGAATTACCGTCTGCATAAGGCGCGGATGATGATTATCCACGACGGCATGAAGGCCAGTGCAGCAGCGATGCGCGTCGGCTACGAAAGCGCGTCGCAATTTAGCCGTGAGTTTAAACGTTACTTTGGTGTGACACCGGGGGAGGATGCGGCAAGAATGCGGGCGATGCAGGGGAGTTAAATGCGTTCCCGGTACCGCAACCGGGAACGGGGGAAATTGTCAGGCGTTACAGTATTTCTTTTTAATCACCACAAACAGCGTGCCTAACAAGCCTGCAGTTAACAAGGCAATCGGCAGGATCATCAGGAATGTCATTACCTGATCTTCATGCCGTTTAACGAACGGAATCATGCTTAAGGCATAGCCGAAACTGGTTACTACGCTGACCCACAGCAATCCGCTTAGCCAGTTGAAAAACTGGAAGCGGCGGTTTGGCAGACCGGAAATACCCGCCATGGTTGGCAACAGCGTACGGACAAATGCGAGAAAACGTCCAGCCAGCAGCGCCAGCAGACCGTGACGGTCAAACATGCAGGTGGCGCGCTGGTGATATTTGGCAGGAAGCTGTGCCAGCCAGCCTTTCACCGTTTTAGTATTCCCTAACCAGCGCCCCTGAATATAACTTAACCAGCAGCCCAAACTTGCTGCGGCGGTCAGAATCGCAATCGTTGGCAGAAAATCCATAACCCCCTGGGCAATCAATGCGCCTGCCAGTATCAACAAGCTGTCGCCTGGCAAAAATGAGGCGGGCAGCAGGCCGTTTTCTAAAAACAGCGTGGCAAACATGACAAAGTAAACAACGCTAACAATATGAGGATCCGCCAGCGCGGCAAAGTCGTGTTGCCAGAGCGCAGCGATGATATCTTGAATAACAGCCATGGACTTTCCTGTGGAACAGCGTTTAAGCCTTTATCTGCCTATTGTACTCCTGAATCACCCGGGACGCCTTGATCCCGGACGCAACAATTTAAGACTTTTCACAATTAAATGTCTGCAAATTTGTCCAAACTGGCAACATTACACAATTCGCGCAAAACCGGCGTCCAGATCGGCAATCAAATCATCGACATCTTCCAGACCAATATGCAGGCGAATCAAGGTCCCGCTAAAATCGATCTCGCCTTGCGGGCGAATGGCGGCGATATGTTCTGGTTGATTTGCCAGGATCAACGATTCATACCCGCCCCACGAGTAGGCCATGCTGAATAAACTGAAGTTATCCAGATAGTTCGCCAGCTCTTCAGCATTGAGTTTTTTCTTAAGCACAAAGGAAAATAGTCCGCTGCTACCTGTAAAGTCTCGTTTCCAGAATTCGTGGCCTTTACTGCCAGGCAGAGCAGGGTGGTTAACTCGCGCTACTTGCGGATGTTCTGCCAGCCATTCAGCCACTTTCAGACTGCTTTCATGATGTTGACGCAGGCGAACACCCAAAGTGCGCAGGCCACGGCTGGTTATATAGGCGGTATCGGCATCAACCATCTGGCCCATCAGATAGGCATTCTCCCGCAGCTGCTCCCAGCAACGGGCATTGCACACGGCAGTGCCAATCATCGCATCTGAATGCCCCACCAGATATTTGGTAGCGGCCTGAATGGAAACATCGATGCCAAAATCCAGCGCCTTAAACAGCACACCGGCCGCCCAGGTGTTATCGATCATAATGATGGCATCCGGCACCACACTGCGCACGGCGGCAACAATCGCTGGAACGTCGTGGACTTCCATGGTGATGGAGCCTGGGGATTCCAGAAACACGATTTTAGTGTTTGGCTGCACATGTTTAACGATATTTGCGCCAATCAGCGGATCAAACCACGATGTCGTTACGCCCAGTTTGCTGAGGATTTTGCTACAGAAATCCTGACTCGGTTCATAGGCGGTGTTGGTCATCAACACATGATCGCCCTGTTCGACAAAAGCAAGAATAGAATTAGCAACCGCCGCCGCCCCGCAGGGGAACAGCACGCAGCCTGCGCCACCTTCCAGTTCGCACATCGCTTCTTGTAAGGAGAAATGGGTTAACGTTCCGCGCCGTCCATAAAACAACTCGCCATTGGCGCGATTGCGCGTCGCGTGTTTTTTGGCTTCCACACTGTCAAAGACCAGCGAAGAAGCGCGCTGAATCACGCTATTTACCGCGCCGAGAGTGTATTTTTTGCTGCGTCCTGCGTTCACCAGTTGAGTATCAAGCTTTTTGTCCGCCATCTCGGGATTCCTGTTTTTATACGTCTGGATGTCTAAACTAGCATGAATATTCGCGGGCGCATCCTGAAGAATTGGCATAAAGCAGAAAATTTTCGCAAATGGCGTGCTGGTGACTTTTTTACTGCGTAAACGCAAGGAAAAGAAAACAAAGGTACGGCAGTATGCAAATAGTAATGAGAACGACTATCAATTCGACGTCGTTTTGATATTATTATGCGCAGATTTTGTGACTTGCGTCCTGGAGATACACAGTGGGTAATAATTTAATGCAGACGGACCTTTCCGTCTGGGGTATGTATCAGCACGCCGATATTGTCGTTAAGTGCGTGATGATTGGGCTTATTTTGGCGTCCGTAGTCACCTGGGCAATCTTCTTCAGTAAGAGCGTTGAGTTCTTCAATCAGAAGCGTCGCCTGAAACGCGAACAGCAACTGCTGGCCCAAGCGCGTTCCTTGAACCAGGCCAACGATATCGCCGCTGATTTTGGTAGCAAAAGCTTAAGCCTGCATTTGCTCAATGAAGCGCAGGATGAGCTGGAACTGTCAGAAGGCAGCGACGATAACGAAGGTATTAAAGAACGTACCAGCTTCCGTCTGGAGCGTCGGGTCGCCGCCGTGGGGCGTCAAATGGGCCGCGGTAACGGCTACCTTGCAACCATCGGCGCGATTTCGCCGTTTGTGGGCCTCTTTGGTACGGTCTGGGGCATCATGAACAGCTTTATCGGTATTGCGCAAACGCAGACCACTAATCTGGCTGTCGTTGCGCCGGGTATCGCAGAAGCTCTGTTAGCAACGGCAATCGGCCTCGTGGCAGCGATTCCGGCGGTCGTTATCTATAACGTATTTGCACGTCAGATTGGCGGCTTTAAAGCGATGCTGGGTGATGTCGCAGCGCAGGTATTATTGCTGCAAAGTCGTGACCTGGATCTGGAAGCCAGCGCCGCTGCGCATCCGGTTCGTGTCGCCCAAAAATTACGCGCAGGATAATGTTCGATGGCAATGCATCTTAACGAAAACCTCGACGATAACGGCGAAATGCATGATATCAACGTGACGCCGTTTATCGACGTGATGTTGGTTCTGCTGATTATCTTTATGGTGGCGGCACCGTTATCGACGGTAGATGTGAGGGTGAACTTGCCTGCTTCTACCAGCACGCCGCAGCCGCGCCCGGAAAAACCGGTTTATCTGTCGGTGAAGGCGGACAACTCGATGTTTATCGGTAACGATCCGGTCACCGATGAAACAATGGTTACGGCGCTGAATGCGTTAACCGAAGGTAAGAAAGACACCACCATCTTCTTCCGTGCGGATAAAACCGTCGATTACGAGACGTTGATGAAGGTAATGGATACGCTGCATCAGGCGGGTTACCTGAAGATAGGTCTGGTCGGCGAAGAAACCGCCAAAGCGAAGTAAAGACAATTGCCTGATGCGCTACGCTTATCAGGCCTACAAAATCTATCGCAACGTATTGAATTTTCATGAATTTGTAGGCCGGATAAGGCGTTCACGCCGCATCCGGCAAGAGTTATAAAGTACGATGATGCCCGGTGGCTTTATACAACCGGGCATTTTTTTAGCCTAAATGCTCGCCGCCGCACACGCCGTGCACTTCTGCGGTGACATAGCTCGACTCCTGACTTGCCAGATAAACATATACTGGGGCCAGTTCCGCCGGTTGCCCCGCACGCTTCATCGGCGTTTTCTGACCAAACTGCGGGATCTTATCCTGCGTCTGTCCGCCGGAAATTTGCAGTGCTGTCCAGATCGGGCCTGGCGCAACAATATTCACCCGAATACCTTTCTCCGCGACCTGTTTTGCCAGGCCTCGGCTGTAGTTCAGAATCGCCGCCTTCGTAGCCGCATAGTCCAGTAAATGCGGGCTTGGCTGGTATGCCTGGATTGACGAAGTGGTGATGATACTGGCACCTTTCGGTAGCAGGGGGATCGCTTCCTGGGTTAGCCAGAACAGCGCGAAAACGTTAATGGCAAAGGTCTTTTGAAACTGTTCGCTGGTGAGGTCTGCAATATCAGGAATGGCAACCTGTTTCCCGGCGACCAGCGCCATAATATCCAGCCCGCCTAACGCCTTGTGCGCTTCGTGAACCAGCGAACGGGCGAATTTCTCATCGCTTAAATCGCCTGGCAGCAGGACGGCTTTGCGTCCGCATTCTTCAATGATCTTTTTCACATCCTGAGCGTCTTCTTCTTCTACGGGAAGATAACTGATCGCTACGTCAGCTCCTTCACGCGCGTAAGCGATGGCGGCAGCACGACCGATTCCGGAATCGCCCCCTGTCACCAGTGCTTTGCGATCTTTCAGGCGACCGCTACCAACATAGGTTTTCTCGCCGCAATCCGGCACTGGTGTCATCTTCGCCTGGATGCCTGGCGTCGGTTGTTTCTGTTTGGGATATTCACCAGTGTAATACTGCGTGGTCGGGTCTTTTAAATGAGACATCGCTTTTCTCCCTTCAGGTTCAACGTCCTTTAAGGGTAGACGCTCTCGGTGCGTTGATAAGGGAACCAGGAAGATCCCTAAACCTCAGAATTATGCGACAAAGGTTAAACGTATATGTTGATTTGCTGTTGCGTGCTGTTTACTCAATTGCGATATACTGTTGCCCGTTTTAACTACACGACAGGAATGTATGGAACGTTTTCTTGAAAATGCAATGTATGCTTCTCGCTGGCTGCTTGCCCCCGTGTACTTTGGCCTTTCGCTGGCGTTAGTTGCTCTGGCGCTGAAGTTCTTCCAGGAGATTATTCACGTACTGCCGAATATCTTCTCGATGGCGGAATCAGATTTGATCCTCGTGTTGCTGTCGCTGGTGGATATGACGCTGGTTGGCGGTTTGCTGGTGATGGTGATGTTTTCCGGTTATGAGAATTTCGTCTCGCAGCTGGATATCTCCGAGAACAAAGAGAAGCTGAACTGGCTGGGGAAAATGGACGCAACGTCGCTGAAAAACAAAGTAGCAGCGTCGATTGTGGCAATTTCTTCCATTCACTTACTGCGCGTCTTTATGGATGCGAAAAATGTCCCTGATAACAAACTGATGTGGTACGTCATTATCCATCTGACGTTTGTGCTCTCTGCATTTGTGATGGGCTATCTTGACCGACTGACTCGTCATAATCACTGATCTGATTCGGGCGCGGTTCTCGCGCCCGTTATTAACAGGTCATTTATCGGAAGACGCCTGCCACAGATTCAGCTCGCCATCGGCGATATGCTGATCAATCTGCGCCAGCTCCTCGGTGCTAAATGTCAGATTATTCAGCGCCTGGACATTCTCTTCCAGTTGCTCTGCACGGCTGGCACCGATCAATACCGACGTCACTCGCTCATCTTTCAGCAACCAGCTTAACGCCATTTGTGCCATTGATTGTCCACGCTGCTGTGCCATTTCATTCAATAACCGCAGGCTGTTGAGGTTGGCTTCGGTGAGCATTTTCGGCGTCAGGCCACGAACTTTATTCCCTTCACGATGCATCCGTGAATCTTGCGGAATACCGTTGAGATATTTTCCGGTCAGCAATCCCTGAGCCAGAGGAGTAAAGGCAATACAGCCCACGCCGTTATTTTGCAGGGTATCCAGCAGGCCGCTTTTATCCACCCAGCGGTTCAGTAAATTGTACGAAGGTTGATGAATTAACAGCGGAATTTTCCACTCGCGCAGCAACTCGACCATTTTTTGCGTCCGCTCTGGCGAGTAAGAGGAGATCCCGACATAAAGCGCCTTACCGCTTTGTACCGCATGAGCCAGCGCAGAGGCGGTTTCTTCCATCGGCGTATTTTCATCGACGCGATGAGAGTAAAAGATATCGACATACTCAAGCCCCATACGCTTCAGGCTTTGGTCGAGGCTGGCGAGCAGGTATTTACGTGAGCCGCCAGAGCCGTACGGGCCGGGCCACATATCGTATCCGGCTTTGGTAGAGATAATCAGTTCATCGCGATAAGCGGCAAAATCCTCCCGCAGCAGGCGACCAAAGTTCTCTTCTGCGCTTCCTGGAGGCGGCCCGTAATTGTTGGCTAAATCAAAGTGCGTAATGCCCAAATCAAACGCTTTACGCAGGATCGCACGCTGTGATTCCAGCGCGTTAACGTGACCGAAATTGTGCCATAAACCGAGCGATAACGCGGGCAGGCGTAAACCGCTTTTTCCGCAATAGCGGTATTGCATCTGCCCGTAACGTTCGGGATTCGCTAACCAGACCATGACCTCTCCTTTCCACCATTCAATTTCGAAACAATGTTTCCAGTTTAGCGATTTACCAGGGGGGATCCCGTAGCATCGCTCACAGTGTGACGAAAAATTGGGCAAAAACACGTGCTTATGCTTTGCTTAAAAAAACACCAATTGAGGAGTGCAATGATGCCGCGTCTGACCGCTAAAGATTTCCCACAAGAGTTGCTGGATTACTACGACTATTACGCTCACGGGAAAATTTCGAAACGTGAGTTCCTCAACCTTGCGGCGAAGTATGCGGTGGGCGGGATGACGGCATTAGCGTTGTTTGATTTGCTCAAGCCAAATTATGCGCTGGCGACTCAGGTAGAGTTTACCGACCCGGAAATTGTTGCTGAGTACATCACGTATTCTTCGCCAAATGGTCACGGCGAGGTACGGGGTTATCTGGTGAAGCCCGCAAAGATGAGCGGCAAAACGCCAGCCGTGGTGGTGGCGCATGAGAATCGTGGACTGAATCCGTATATCGAAGATGTGGCACGGCGAGTGGCGAAGGCGGGGTATATCGCCCTGGCACCTGACGGCTTAAGTTCCGTTGGAGGTTATCCGGGTAATGATGATAAAGGTCGTGAGCTGCAACAGCAGGTTGATCCAACCAAACTGATGAATGATTTCTTTGCCGCAATTGAGTTTATGCAACGCTATCCGCAAGCGACAGGCAAAGTGGGTATTACCGGATTTTGCTATGGCGGTGGTGTATCGAACGCGGCGGCTGTCGCGTATCCGGAACTGGCCTGCGCGGTGCCGTTTTATGGTCGTCAGGCACCCACTGCCGATGTGGCGAAGATTGAAGCGCCTTTACTGCTCCACTACGCGGAACTGGATACCCGAATCAACGAGGGCTGGCCCGCTTACGAGGCGGCGTTGAAAGCCAATAATAAGGTCTATGAGGCGTATATCTATCCGGGGGTTAATCACGGATTCCATAATGATTCCACGCCCCGTTATGACAAATCTGCCGCCGATCTTGCCTGGCAAAGGACGCTGAAATGGTTCGATAAATATCTCTCCTGATAGGTTTATCTCTTACGGGATTACGTCTTAAACAAGCATGAAAAAATAGCGTGCGCAAAAGTCGTTCTTTGCCTAAAATATCGCTATATATGGCGATATATAGCGAATAAAGTGAACGATGAATAACCATTTTGGTAAAGGCTTAATGGCGGGATTAAAAGCAACGCATGCCGACAGTGCGGTTAATGTGACAAAATACTGTGCCGATTATAAACGCGGTTTTGTATTAGGCTACTCACACCGGATGTACGAAAAGACCGGAGATCGCCAGCTTAGCGCCTGGGAAGCGGGGATTCTGACGCGCCGCTATGGACTGGATAAAGAGATGGTAATGGATTTCTTTCGTGAGAATAATTCCTGTTCTACGTTGCGCTTTTTTATGGCCGGTTATCGCCTCGAAAATTGATCAAACATACGTATTATCTTGCTTTAATTAATTACACTAATGCTTATTCCCTTCGTTTTAGTGCCCCGCCGCAGTATCATGATATCGATAACCATAATAAATGTGTGGTAAATGGCGCATCGATCGCATTATTGATTTTGCGATTGAGGCAAAATATATGCCAGGTCTTCGCAACGGAATAACTATAAATGACTGGAGATAACACCCTCATCCATTCTCACGGCATTAACCGTCGTGATTTCATGAAGCTTTGTGCAGCATTAGCCGCCACCATGGGGTTAAGTAGCAAAGCCGCTGCAGAGATGGCCGAATCGGTTACTAATCCGCAGCGTCCGCCAGTTATCTGGATTGGCGCGCAGGAGTGCACCGGTTGTACGGAATCTCTGCTTCGTGCAACGCATCCAACGGTAGAAAACCTCGTGCTGGAGACGATCTCTCTCGAGTATCACGAAGTGCTTTCCGCCGCCTTCGGTCATCAGGTCGAAGAGAACAAACATAACGCTCTCGAGAAGTACAAAGGGCAGTATGTGTTAGTGGTGGATGGTTCCATCCCATTAAAAGATAATGGTATTTATTGCATGGTTGCTGGTGAGCCGATTGTGGATCACATCCGCAAAGCGGCGGAAGGCGCAGCAGCCATTATCGCTATCGGTTCCTGCTCTGCGTGGGGCGGTGTTGCCGCAGCTGGAGTTAACCCAACTGGCGCTGTCAGCCTGCAAGAAGTTCTGAGAT
>ERZ507021.189-NODE-189-length-33335-cov-5.27849_pt1 | contig 33335 bp, 25 predicted proteins | sample MGYA00512877_ERZ507021 | MGnify/ENA metagenome assembly ERZ507021 | reverse complement strand
GATCTTGCCGGTATGGAAGCGATTTACCTGGCCGGCTGATACGGAAGCACCTGGCGCCAGTTTAAGCTGGGTAAGCACTCAGGCCGGTACCCGTCAGTATGCAGACCTGCCGGGAAGCTGGGGGCTGATACGTCTACTTGAGATGGCCCGACGGAAGGCAGCACCGGGCGTTGCCAGTGGCTGGAGCCTGAGCTGGCAGGCGCAGGACGGTCGTATGCTGAATTACACACTGCGAACTGACGCGGGGGAAGGGCCGCTTGTATTGCTGAAACTCCGCAATTTTGTTCTGCCGGAAACGGTTTTCGAACTCTCCGGCACGTCAGCGTTTACAGGCAATGACGAAGATGCCGGGGATTCCGTGGAGGAGACTGACTGATGGCTTCCGTTCATTCGCTCCTCAGTGTATGCCAGACGACACCCCGGGATGTGGCTGAACCGGCTCAGGCGCGTATTGCGCTGTGGGACAAATGGCTTGCTCCCGTGACGCCAGATAATCCCGCAGGTGATGATGCGGGGTACGATGATGATTTTCAGCAGATGCGTGAAGAGGTCAATAAACTCTCCGGAGCCGATGCCGGAATTGTCAGCCAGCTTGCGGAAAAATTACTGACTACCAGAACCAAAGATATCCGGGTGGCAACCTGGTATATCTGGGCCCGTCTGCGGCAGGATGGTGAAAAAGGACTGGCTGACGGTCTGGAGCTGCTGGCCGGTTTGTTGCAGCGTTTTGGAGAGCACCTGCATCCACAACGGTCACGGGCCAGGAAGGCGGCGCTGGAGTGGTTATGCAGTGCCCGCATACTGGACAGTCTGTCTCTGTATCCGGAAGTGGTGAAGGCGGATACCCTGCGCATTGCCGGGGCGCTGTGGCTGACAGAACAGACCTTTACGGATGAGGCTTCCGCCCCGGTGCTGAACGGGTTATATCAGGCACTTGAAAATCGCCTGATGAAGGCCGGTGGTGTTGATGCAGTGGTGCCTCAGGAGGCTGCCGCGCCGGCACCGGCGGTAACATCCGGCAGCGTCACGGCATTATCTGCCATCACCTCCGGACAGGAACTGCTGTCACAGGCTCGTGTTCTGGCAAAATATCTGCGTGACCAGCCTGAGGGCTGGCTGGCGGCTCATCGGCTGATGAAAAGCGTCCGGCATGACACGCTGCATCAGCTACCGCCGTTATCTGCTGATGGACGGACCCGTATTGCACCACCGGGGCCGGACCGGTGTGCGTCACTGAAACGGTTGTATCTGCAGCAGAACTGGTCGTCACTGCTTGAGCAGTGTGACGATATGTTTGCCCGGGGAGCCAGCCATCTGTGGCTGGACCTGCAGTGGTATATTCATCAGGCGCTGTTGCAGACCGGAAAAGAAAATTATGCTGCCATTATTCAGTATGACCTGAAAGGATTGCTTCTGCGCCTGCCGGGGCTTGAGACACTGGCTTTTAACGACGGCATGCCGTTTGCCGATGACGTGACGCTGAGCTGGATACAGCAGCAGGTGATGGAGTGTGGTGAACGCTGGGCGGAAGAACCGTCTGTAACGATAACGGCAGCTCCCGGAGATAACGACATTTTATCTCTTGAGCCGGAAGCCCTGCAGATTGCGGATAATGAAGGAACAGAAGCCGCTTTAAGCTGGTTACAGGCACGTCCCGGTATTCAGTCTGACCGCAGCAACTGGCTACTGCGCCTGTTGATGGCCCGTGTTGCCGAACAGACTGGAAAAAATGACCTTGCCCTGCATCTGCTTGCGGAGCTGGATGAACGTGCAACCCGGCTGACCCTGTCACAATGGGAACCTGAACTGGTATTTGAAGTAAAAGCCCGCCGCCTGAAACTGTTACGTATGAAGTCTGCAAAAACTGAAAGTGACAGGGTGCGTCTGCAGCCTGATATGGAACATCTTCTTGCCGGGCTCATCGCCATTGATGCTGCCAGAGCTGCCGTGTTGTGCAATCCGGGGAGCTCATGAGATGTCTGTCATGCATTATCTTCAGGACAAAACATTTCAGGATATAGTTAAAAATCTGGTGTTATCGTTCCTGTCTGCCATTATTACTCCTCTCATTCAACGGTTCATACAGCGTCATGACAATGCGCCGAATATCAGGAAATACAGATTTGAGAAAATACCTGTATCTGAAAAGGAGTCCATTCTTGCCCGTATTGACAAACTGACAAAAGAACCAGCAACGAAAAATACACTGGTAAGAATAAAATACTGTTATGAGCAGATGGGGATATATCTCCCGATATGGTGTTGTAATAAGCTGATTTGTTTTATATCCGACAGAAATGTCAGTTCAGTGGATAACAGACTGCATTGCTTTCTTAAATATTCTTTTGTCGGTATATTTTCAGATGACAAATTTACTGTTAATACTCGTCGTGTGCATAAAAGTTACTGGATGACAGCAGTGTTTGCGGTGTTTTATTTATGTCATTTTCTCTCGTGTATTTTATCATGATATTTCTGACAGTTATATTCACATGTAATCTGATTAATGAAATCCGGCTTGCCGTTCAATTCGGGCGATTGTTTGAGGCATGGCTGAAGTCAGAGCGCGAGTCTCCGGAACAGTTAGCTTTATTCTGAGAAGATAATGGACGATTTAACCCTGCGTTATTTTGACGCTGAAATGCGTTACCTGCGTGAAGCCGGAAAGGCGTTTGCACAGGCTCATCCCGATCGGGCGGCGATGCTGGATCTCGATAAAGCGGGTACGCCTGATCCCTGCGTGGAACGCCTGTTTGAAGGTTTTGCCTTTTCCATGGGACGACTGCGCCAGAAAATTGACGATGATTTGCCGGAACTCACCGAAAGTCTGGTCAGTATGCTCTGGCCTCATTATCTGCGTACTATCCCGTCCCTGTCGGTGGTGGCACTGACTCCCCGGTTATCCGTCATGAAAATGGCTGAAACCGTACCAGCCGGACTGGAAGTGACTTCCCGCCCTGTTGGCCCCGGAAATACAGTCTGTCGTTACCGTACCACCCGGGCCATACCACTGAATCCACTGGCAGTGGAGAAGGTTGTTATGACGACGGAGCCGGACGGGCGTTCCGTGCTGAAAATAGGTTTTGCCTGCAGTGAACTGGCTGACTGGTCTCAGGTCGATTTGCATCGTCTGAGCCTGTATCTGGCAGCAGAAGCCCCGGTCAGCAGCACCCTTCATCTGATGATGACAAAGCGTCTGGCTGCGCTGTATCTGAGGCTGCCGGGAAATGATGAGCGGATCCGCATTGACGGATGGTTTTCACCCGGTGGTTTTGCAGAAGAAGATCGGCTGTGGCCGAAAGGTGACAGTGCTTTCAGTGGGTATCAGTTATTGCTGGAATATTTCACCTTCCGGGAAAAGTTTATGTTTGTTCATCTGAACGGACTGGAGAATATTTCTCTGCCGGCAGGTATTTCCGGATTTGATCTTGAGGTGGTGCTGAGTCAGCCCTGGCCGGCAGATTTACCTGTGACAGACGATGCCCTGTGTCTGCATTGTGTGCCGGTGATTAACCTTTTTACGCTTGAAGCCGATCCACTCATCATCAATGGGCTGGAGAGCGAATACCTGCTGCGCCCGAAGCGTCTGCAGGATGGGTATACGGAGATATATTCAGTGGATGCGGTGACGGGTTCCGGGCGAACCGGCAGTGCAGAGTACGTGCCTTTTACCAGCTTCCGTCACCGTGGGGGAATGCTGCGCCATGATGCACCTGAGCGTTATTATCATACCCGGGTGAAGCGGGGTGTCACGGGGATGTATGACACATGGCTTATCCTTGGCGGTCAGCGGTGGGAGGCGGATCGGATGCCGGAGCGGGAAACGCTTTCATTACGTATTACAGGTACCAATGGTCAGCTTCCCCGTCGTGCGTTGCAGAGTACGCTGCTTGATCGGTGTGAACAGGTACTGCAGACCCCGGTCAGTGTACGTAATCTTTGTAAACCCACGCTACCGGTTTATCCGCCGACAGAAGATCGTTTTCACTGGCGGGTGATGAGTCATCTGGGGACAGGATTTCTTAACATGCTGAGCAGTGCGGAAGTGCTGCGTGGCACGCTGGCGCTTTATAACTGGCGGGACGATGAACTTAATCACCGTCGGCTTGATGCCATTCTGGCTGTACAGCATCATCGTATTCAGCGTTTTGAGAAGGGGTTTCTGCTCCGGGGGCTTGATGTGGAGGTAACTCTTGATGGCAACGGGTTTGCCGGAGAGGGAGATATTCACCTGTTTGGCGAAATGCTCAACCGTTTCCTGGCCCTGTACGCCGATATGAATCAGTTCAATCAGCTCACACTGATTGTTCAGCCTGAAGGAAAATGCATCCGGTGGAAAGAAAATCACAATCCGCGCCTGCCCGGTTAATTACCCGTTACCGGAAACAGCTTCCGTATATTAATTTTTACCGCTTCTGTCAGTTGCTGGAGCAAAGCCAGCCAGACCAGCCTCCCATTGGCAGTGGCTGGCAGGCCCGTCAGGAAGCGGTTCGCTTTTGTCCATACCCGGGAATGGGGTTTCCTGCGAGTGAAATAAAAGACGCTGTAATTCCTGAAGAATCCCATCTGCCACCCACTGTACATGTGACGTTTATGGGACTTTACGGGGTCACGTCTCCGTTGCCGGCACACTATATCAGTGATATTGCACAGCAGCGGGAAGGCCATGAGGTCGCAGCGGATTTTCTCGATATATTCAGTCATCGTCTGATCACCCAGTATTACCGTATCTGGCGTAAATATTCGTACCCGGCCACCTTTGAGGCGGGAGGACAGGATAAAACATCCCAGTATCTGCTCGGTCTGGCCAGACTGGGGATCCCCGGATGTGCACAGAATATTGCCACGCCGGTATCGCGTTTTCTGGCGTTATTGCCCCTGATGTTGTTACCCGGAAGAACAGCTGAAGGGCTGACATCACTGGTAACGCTGCTGGCTCCCGGAACACAGGCCCGTGTCTGGCATCATGACCGACGACGGATCCCGCTGAAAACACCGCTGGCCATGCGTGTTCATCATCCGGTCAGTCTGAAGAGTCGCCCGGTGATGGGCGATCATGCCACGGATGTGAACGGACAGGTGTTATTACAGCTTTCAACACAGACGGGCAGTGAGGTACAGGGCTGGTTACCGGGTGGGCAGCTGTATTCTGATTTGCTGGCGTTGTTGCACGTTTATCTGGGAAGCCGTCTGGATGTACGTCTGCAACTTTGTGTTGAGCGTTCACTGTTACCGGATGCCCGGCTCAGTTGCCGGCCGGCAGCCGGTAGTCCGCAACTGGGGCGCACGGCAGTAATGAGAACACAGGCAAAGATAACGACTTCAGCGGCACGCGTCATGACCATCAGTCTGGGGCGTTATCAGCGGATTCAGGAACATTATCAACGTAAGGAGACTCAGGAAAATGGCGATTATCTCTGGTAAGGCTGGTTACGGTCTGATTATTGCGTTGTTTTCCCTGTCGTTATCAGGGTGTGGCCTGACGCAAAGAGTGGCAGACGGTACGGTATCTGCCACGAAATCCCTGTTTTACCGACAGATAAAAACACTTCACCTGGATATTCGAGCAAGGGAGGCCATTAACACCAGTGCTGCCGGTATTCCCCTGTCGGTTGTGGTGCGGATTTATCAGCTTAAAGACAACCGGAATTTTGACAGTGCGGATTATCAGGCACTTTTTACGGGGGACAGTGAAATTCTGGCAGGCGATATCATTGCACAGAAAGATGTATGGCTGCAGCCAGGTGGCTCAGTGACCGTGGATATGCCTCTGGATGATGCTGCGAAATTTACCGGTGTGGCAGCAATGTTTCTGGAGCCTGACCAGAAGAAAAATACCTGGCGGGTGGTGCTGAGCCGGGATGAGCTTGAGCCGGACACGCCCCGTCTTATTGAAGTATCCGGTAACACCCTGACGCTGTTACCGGTGAAGGATAAATAGTGATGCCGCGTCCTTCCCTTTATGAAATTCTCTATGGCAATTTCGCTGGCGGGCTGGCGTTAAACCAGGTCGGTGAGGAAGAGCAGGTTATTCTTTCGGTGCTCGATAACATGCAGCGTATTCTGAATACCCGGGCCGGAAGCCTTAAACATCTTCCGGATTATGGGCTGCCGGATATGACAACCATTCTGCAGGGAATGCCGGGTACGGCGCATCAACTGATGCGCGTGCTTTCAGATGTTCTGCTGAAGTATGAGCCACGTATTAAGCGTGTTGACGTGACCATGCAGGAGCAGACTCAGCCTGGTAAGTTGCATTATGTCATTGATGCAGAACTTAAAGATGCCGGGCTGGTTCGTTACGGAACAACATTTATGCCGGAGGGCAGGGTGTTGTTGCGCCATCTGAAACAGCAGCGCTACGTTCAGACGTGAGCCGGAGCAGGAAGGGCAGAACAGAAATAAACAGCGATGGATATATGTCAGGTGTGAATGTGACATTATTCTGGCTTATGACAACGCTGGCTGAATGTTTCATCATCCTGATAACTCGGGCATATCAGCAATAACAATGTATGAGTTTTAAAATGAAGAAAATTATCTGTTTTCTGTTCGTGGGGCTTTTATTTTCGGTTCAGGCAGATGCTGCGCGGGGAAGAAAACCCTGCTCGGGTGCTAAAGGTGGTATTTCACACTGTACGTCAGACGGGCGCTTTGTCTGTAATGACGGAAGTCTGAGTCAGTCGAAGCGATTTTGTTCCGGTTATGGCGTGGCACCCGGCAAACGTCAGGTGAAATCACCGGTCACCACGAAGCCGGTTCAGAAAAAAAAATCAGCGGCTGTCCGGAAGGTGTCACAACCGTCGGTGGCTGAGAAAAATGAGGCTGTGCCGGTCACTGAACCCCGCAACCCTACCTGTGCGCCGCTTTATATGGCCAGCAAACCCGGATTTACGCATCTGCCCATTTGTTCCGGTAATCAGTATTAATCTGACACTGAAATAGCAGAGGAATCTGTGCTCAGCCTGCAGTTAATTCTGTAGTGGCGGGCATCATAAAGCCGGACAACCTTCCGGGTATAAATATTTCCGGAGGGCGTTAATCAAAGATATTCAGTTACTGAGAAGGAAAATAAAGAAAAGTCATGGCAGGAAGAAAAAAAGATGATAATGCAGCGGGATTTGTCCTGATTTTAATTTGCGTTATTCTCTGGGGGATTTATGTGGCGGTCAGGGCGCTGATAAATCTTAATGAGCGCTTTATTGATGCAGTATCGAATCCGGCAGGTATTATTGGTTTGTTTTTTGGTTTGCTTACTGTATTTGTAATTTTACTTCGTTTTTTTATTTACCGGAGACTCAGAAAGAAAACAGCAGCCTTTGAGCAGGCCGTTTCAGAGCTGGTTCAGAGGGAGCGGGATTTTAATGAAACTGTCAATGCCGCGATAGCCCGGGGAATACGACAGGAAAAGGAGCAACTTGCCAGACGCCGTGAGGAATTTCATACCGCCAGACAGAAGGCCAGCCGTGCAATGCAGCGGATTGTTGATTCTGCCTGGAAATTTAAGGCGAAGACTCTGCTGGCTGGTGTAACGATTAATAACTGGCAAAGCAAATATGACCAGCTTCGTAAGGAAAGAGAGGCTTACGCTGCTGTCAGTGAGAAAATTGCCTTTCTTAACCTGGAAGATAATTCTGACTGGGAGAGTGTCAGGCAACAGTTTCTGGACAAAGTGGCATTGCTGGAAAAAGCGCAGGAAGAAAAGGAATATCAGGCAGAGCTTAAGCGTCAGATGCGTGAAGAAAAAGAGCGTCAGGATGAACTTGACCGGCGCCAGCGGGAAGCGGAAGAGGAAGAACGGCGTCTTGCTGAGCAGCAGAAACTGATTGAAGAGGCGCTGCGTGCCGCAGAAGGGGCTCACAGGGAGGAGCTGGAGAAACAACGCCTGGCGCTGGAACAGAAAATTCAGGAAGCGCATGCGCAGTATGAACGTGCTAAATCCATGGCTCAGCTTACGAAACAGGGGCATGTTTATATCATTTCGAATATTGGTTCGTTTGGTGAGGATGTCTTTAAAATTGGCATGACCCGACGGCTGGAACCCATGGACAGGGTAAAAGAATTAAGTGGTGCTTCTGTTCCGTTTGATTTTGATGTTCACGCCATGATTTCCTGTGATGATGCGCCTGCGCTGGAAAAAACACTTCATGACAGTCTGGAAAAATACCGCATTAACAGGATTAACCTGCGTAAAGAATTTTTCCGCGTGAAACTTGAGAAAATCATTAGTGAAGTGGAGCGTCACCACGGGCAGGTGGAATATGTGGCTGACCCGGCGGCGCTGCAGTATCTGCAGAGTCTGGAGTGCGCGGAAAATGAAGCTGCCTGACAATCAGTGTTCTGATTTTATTCCGGCCGGATATAACAGAAGGGATATCTGCACATATCCTGCAGCATGGTTCACGGTATTCCGGTCATGTTAATGATTCTGTTTTTTTATTTCTGAATAAAACGACACCCACGATATAACGTCGTGGGTGTCGGTGATGATTATTTTTGTTCACAGATTAAGGTGCGTTTATGGCGAAACTGATAAATGTATCGGCGTCCACTGAGGAGAGAATGACGCCCGGGGAGAGGAGGGTGGCTTCACGACTGGAGAGCTTTCTGAATGATGACTGCCTTGTCTGGTACGATATTCCGGTGGGACGGAAAAACCGGCATCCGGATTTTGTCATTATTGACCCGGAAAACGGACTGCTGTTTCTGGAGGTCAAGGACTGGACGGTTTCCACGCTGCGCCAGGCAAATCAGGAGCAGGTCACGCTGGAAACCGACGGTCTTCTGAAATCAGAAATAAATCCGCTGGTACAGGTTCGTCGTTATGCCTGTGATACTGTTAATGCCTTACCTGCAGACCCGTGCTTACGGCAGAATGACGGTCAGTATAAGGGACGGCTGAACCTGGCCTGGGCGTATGGTGTGGTGTTTACCCGCATTACCCGTCAGCAACTGAAGACACTGACAGGGAATGATGAGAATGCAGTGGAAAAGATTTTTCCTTCAGCACAGACAATCTGCCAGGATGAAATGACTGCGTCTGTGCTACCGGAAGTGTTCCGGCAAAAAATTGCCGGGATGTTTACCACGGGATTCAGAACCCGGGTGACACCCCGGATGAGAGATATTCTGCGCGCCCATCTGTTTCCTGAAGTGACCGTGAAACAGAACTCACAAATCAAAATCATGGATATCCAGCAGGAGATTCTGGCCAGAAATATTGGTGACGGGCATCGTGTCATTCATGGTGTGGCCGGTTCCGGAAAAACCATGATTCTTTTGTTCCGTTGCCTTTACCTGGCTGAAACAACACCCGGAAAGATTCTGGTGTTGTGCTACAACATTACCCTGGCCAGTTATCTGCGGGAATGCATTGAAGCCAGAGGGCTGGCGTCACGGGTTACGGTATCCCATTTTCACAGCTGGTGTGCCTCAATGGTAAAACGCCACGGTATTCAGGTGACGGCCGACAGAAAAGAATATCCTGAGAAATGCTTCAGTGCACTGGAAGAGGCAGTGAACAGCGGAAAAATCACCCGAACCGGATATGATGCTGTACTGGTGGATGAAGGGCATGATTTTGACAGTCGCTGGCTGGCCCTGATTGCCCGTCTGTTTGATAACGCATCCCGTTCACTGCTCCTGATGTACGATGACGCCCAGTCCATTTACCGGCGGGAGCGGGCCCTGAACTTTTCTCTGGCCAGTGTGGGGATTCAGGCACAGGGACGCACTTCTGTCCTGCCGGTCAATTACCGTAATCCGAAACGCATTCTGCACTTTGCTTATGCATTCTCCCGCGAGTATTTTGAAAAACATCAGAACCGTGAAATACCACTCGTTCAGCCACAGGCGGGCGGTGAAGAGGGCACAGAGCCGGAAATCCTGCGTTGTACTTCTGAGCGTGATGAAGCCAGACAGGTCGCAGACTGGCTGGAGAAGCGCCATGCCCTGTGCGGTCACTGGAGTGATATGGCTGTGCTGTGTCCGGCAGAGTTTTCAGTGAAACAACTGAAAGAGGTTATGACACAGCGCGGGATACCTTTTGCCACCTGCTTTGACAGTGAAGGTAAGAAGACATACTCGCGACGTAAGGATGTGGTGCATTTACTGACGTACCAGAGCAGCAAGGGGCTGGAGTTCCCGTATGTGGCGGTTATCAATGCGTCTTTCGTTCACTCTGGTGCAGCGGATGAGTCTGAAGTGATTCCGGTGCTTTATGTGGCGTTCACCCGGGCAACCCGCGAATTACTGGTGACCTGTTACCGTGAAAACAGTATCAGTCGTCACCTTGAGGATTTTGCATAATACCGGGCCATTTCTTTATTCCGGACTTTCACCATACTGTTATTATCAGGTTTATTTAATTCGCCATGAACCCGTTATTTAATGATATTCAGATACGTCTTTTTTATCTGAATCATTCGCCGTATTCCTGGCACTGGAATGTCAGATTCAGACATCAGGAAGCTGTATATATTGGCAACGATACCTGCCATATCACCATTACCTGTAATCAGTCAGGTTTTCATTTAACCCGGGACGGATAACGGCTGTTCACTGAGCGTTATATCAGAAACCTTAATGAGCTGTTACCGGTTCTGAAACGGCGGTGGGATGTGACACCGGCAATTATCCGCGCGGTGGAATACCTTTCCCGGGCACCGGTATCACACTGATGTTCTTTTCGTCACTGTTAATCATGATTTAATACAGCAACACTGAATCTGCCGATGACTTCTGAAGTGAAACTGAAAACCGGTGGTGACCCCCGGTCATTACCGGATTATGCTGCCCTGCGCGATGAAATCAGCAAACTGACCCACCCGGCACGCCCGGATGTGGACTGGCGTTATGTGGAGACGCTCTGCCTGCGTCTGTATGAACACAATGGCGTGGAATTACAGACGGCATCCTGGTACACCATCGCCCGGATGCATACAACAGGGTTAAGTGGCCTGAATGAAGGGCTGGCTCTGATTGTGGCGCTGACCCGGCATCACTGGTCAGCGATGTGGCCGCTGAATACCCACGCCCGGCTGGAAATTATTACTGGTCTGTTCAATCGTCTGCAAAAAACGCTCCGGGCCATGCCACCGGATGACCGTGACAACCTGCCCCTGCTGTATCAGACCGAAACATTCCTGAAGGCACTGAGTGACATACTGGCCCGACACGAACTTAAACAGAGCAGTAAAGTGGCTTTACCGGAAGCCATGGTGAAGGGATATATCACCCGTCTGGAAAATCAGCCGGTGCAGGGCGAAGCGTCGTCTCCGGTAACCCTTCCTGCTCAGGCACTCCGGTCTGATGCTCCGGACGTACAGGAATATCAGACCCTGCCACACTCCCGTCTGGTGTATGTTGTTTCTGAAACAAAAACAGAGCCTACACCCTCCCTTCAGAAATCCCCGCCCACGTTTCTGAAACCGTTTGTGACTGGTGTCTGTGCGGCATTGCTGGCGGTCAGCGTGGCCATTCCAGGATGGCAGTTTCTGACACAGCCATCACCGGCGGAGCAGCAACTCAGGGTGCTGCTGACACCCCCACCGGATGTGCTTTCAGCAGACCAGATGGCACAACTCAGCAGAACACCCTCACTGTTAAATCATGCGTCAGAGTGGATAACCCTTTCCGGTCAGCAGATAACGCGACTGGCAGAATTATCGCCGGCATACAACCTGCAACGCAGTGCGCAATTACTGCAGCAACTGATGGTGCTTTTTCCCGATAATCCCCGGGTACAGGAAATGGTGGATAACTGGCAGAAGAGCGTAAGGAGTCGCGCGCTCCCGGAAGAGGCGATGACGGGCTGGAATGAAGGCATGACCCGCTTACAGCAGCTGGCTGAGCGCCTGAACCGTCTGGATGAACAGCGGGGAAAATACATGACGGTCAGTGAACTGAAAACGGAGGTGTTTGGCATCATGCAGGCTTTTAACCGACACATCCCGGCAGAAGAGCAGTTACGGCGTTATGGTGAGGCTCGTCAACAAAACGACAGTGAACAGCAGCAAAAACAGGCTGAAATGGCGCTGAATCAGTTGATTAATCGTTATCAGATGGAGAACGCAGGCAAACCGAAGAGCCAGCCATAATGGCTGATTAGATAGGGTAATGTAAAATAATGCAACAATAACGTTTACACAATAAGGTGTAAGCTGAAATTAACTCGTTCGTGGAATAACCTAATGGGTAAGGCTCTGCTACTTTGAGTTGGATAAGTTATATAGAACAGCAGTCTTGATAGTCAGAAAGAGTTTTTTCTGGGGTGTATTTTTATAGGGTGTTAATCTGGTCTTTAATTAAAAGACGGAGTTATTTATACTGACATATCAAATAAATAATTTTTAACGACTTTTCTATTTGGCTGATTGTTTTGCGTTCTTTTTATAAGGTGTTTTATTTTTAAAGGTTTTTTGATGAGATTACATAGTCTTAAAATAAAAGGATTTAAACGTATCCAAACTGCAGAGATAATATTTGGTGATGCCACGTTTCTCATTGGTGCCAATAATGCCGGTAAAAGTTCTGTTCTGAAGGCCGTTGAATGGCTGCTTTCAGATAAAAAGAAGATGGATATTGACTGTTTTTATTGTGAATCTGATGAATCACGTGAAAATAAAATAGCAACTGAGTCAATTGTACTCGAAGCTGAATTCAGAAATGTACCGGAAGAGGCATTGCAATGGAGAGGTTTTAGGGGGAGGATATTTGAATATAATGCTGGAAATAGTGGGGAAACGGGAAGGTCTCTGATTTACAGGAAAACATATGAACCGGGGAATGATGTTGTTATTGAATTGAAATCTTTTTCAAGAAAATTGAATACACGATTTGAAACCGCAGTCAGAGCATCTGACCTGGTAGAAGCCGGTGCTGATGCCGAAATCATCACTGAGTATTTTCCAGATCAAGCTAAAAGATTTAATGCAGCTGACAAAGAAAAATTAAAACTCATTGATGAATTATGGGATGTTTCTGATGATGAAGAAGTTTGGGATAAAAACCCGGGGGGAATTGCAGGTGTTGTGTTATCCCGATTACCTGCTTTTTTATTAATACCAGCAGAATCCGCTTCTCATGAAATTGACACAAAAGCGGGAGCTTTGCAGAAAACGCTGAATGAACTATTCAAAGATGTTCGTGGCAATTCAGAAAATTACAGAAAGGCCCAGGAGTCTCTGAATGCGCTTGCGAAGGAATTAGATCCTGCAGATGAAACGTCAGAATTTGGTGTGATGATGGGAGAACTTAACAGTGTATTAAGCGGAGTTTTTCCAGAGTCAAAGATATATGCTACGGCTGATTTATCTGATCCTGATAATGTTCTCCTACCTTCATTTTCGGTTGAAATGTCGAGTAACATTAAAACATGTGTATCGAATCAAGGAACCGGAATGATTCGAGCAGCTGTATTTGGATTGTTGAGATTTCGGCAGCAATGGCTGAGAAAAAAAGGTAAGGATGATGCTGCTACCAGAAGTCTTATTATTGGATTTGAAGAACCAGAAATTTATTTACACCCTAGTGCAGCAAACCAGATGAGAAATTTGATTTATGAATTATCAGATGGACAGTCACAAATAATAGCGACAACACATTCACCTTATTTGATTGATTTGTCGAGAAAACCCCGACAGGTACTTAACCGATTCCATTATGATAATTCACATACGACAGTCTATCCGCTCTCAGTGACAGAGAAATTTCTGGCCTTGCAGGATAATGATAAAGATCAGATAAAAATGCTGATTAAGCTGGATGATCATGTATCAAGGATCTTTTTTACCCGAAAAGTTGTTGTTGTCGAGGGAGATACAGAGGAAGTCATTATCAAAGAAGCTATCCGCAGAATGCCAAAAGCAATGCGAAATAAGTTGCTTGCATCAACAGAGCTGGTTAAAGCACGTGGCAAGGCTGCGATTATCGGTCTAGTGAAGTATCTTAGCGCGCTGGATGTTGATTTTTTTGTTATCCATGATCGTGATGGCGGAACTCCCGGTGCGGAGATCTTTAATGCGTCGATTGCTGCTGCTGTTGGGGATGCCAGCAAAGTTATCATGCTGGAAGAGTGTATTGAGGATCTGCTGGGGTATCCAGCTCCAAGTGGTGAAAAACCGTTTAAGGCGTATCAGGAAGCACAGCGCTGGGGAGATAACTGGAATGACGTGCCTGAACCATTAAGGAGAATACTGACTAGAGCTTTTTCCCCATTTATCGATTTGGCTGAATGAGCAAAAGGGAAAACTCTGATAAGTAGAGAGTTGAAGATGAGCGCTTGGTGCATTGCCAGCACTCTTTTGATTGAAGATCTTTATTTCAGTGAAAGTGGTGCCTGGTTTGCCTTGCCTAAACGTATCATAAAGTCGGCACACCATACCTGATGCTGCTATGCGATGTTCCTGCTGGATGTGATGCCGGAAAGAAGGGCGGAATATTACTACAATAAGATAGCTATCTACCTGCGCTGGTATCAGACACGGGCTTCCCGGATGACATCCCTGATGAACAGGAGAATGACCTGGGGTGTCGGGATATCCCGTCCTGGCGACGTATCTGTAAGACACTCATAAAGAATGATTTCTGGTGCTGGACCCTCTCCTTCAGCCCGAACAAACCCCGGCATTATGAACGTTACCTGCAGCGTATGAAGGAAAGGAGGAAGGAATGGGGGATTATGTGACACCGGAGATACTTGACAACATGATTCGTCAGTACTTCAGCCAGGAACGACCAGAAGAAGAGGCCATACAGGCCCTGAATCATCTGCGCAGGGTGCTTCATGAGGTCAGTCCATTTGCACAGGAGCCTGTGGACTGTGTGCTGTGGGTGAAAGCAGATGAGGTGGTGGCCAACGATTATAACCCCAATGTCATGGCGCCGGGTGAGAAGAAACTGCTGAAACAGTCCCTGGAGAAGGATGGTTTCACTCAGCCAGTGGTTGTGTCAGAGGAGAAGAACCATTATCTGGTGGTGGATGGTTTTCATCGTCAGTTACTGGGCAGGGAAGCAGGTACGGGAGAACGTCTGAAGGGCTGATTGCCAGTGACCTGTATTAATCCGGAAAGAAAGGGACAGGCCTCACGTATTGCTGCGACCATCCGACATAACCGGGCCAGGGGGAAACACCAGATAACTTCAATGTCTGATATTGTCAGGGACCTGTCGCGGCTGGGCTGGACGGATGAACGTATTGGTACGGAGCTGGGTATGGACCAGGATGAAGTTCTCAGGTTGAAACAGATTAGCGGGCTGACGGAGCTGTTTCAGGAAGAGGATTTCAGCCCGGCATGGACGGTTCGCTGAGACCGTCAGATATGTACATTATTTCAGTGAGTTGATGTTTTGAGCAGGAAAAAGAGTACCCCGGAAGTTGTGGAAGACACGGTTGCACAGAAACTGGAGGCTGCAGGTTGCTGGCGCAGAGCTTCTGCCCGCTGGCTTTTCGTCATGGGTAATTTTGAATGTACAGAAGCACAACGGGAGTGGTTGTTGTTGCGACGGGAATATTGTTTGGCGCAGATAGCATCCCCTCCTCCACCTGAGAAGCTGGATATCAGGGATGTGGCAAAAGCTGCAGATGCCACGCTGAGGCGAATGGGGATTGCCAGTCCGTCCGGGGAGGTATTCAGAAAAGGTACACCGGTCCGTTGATATTCAGGTAACAGGTATTAATAATGAAGAAAGTAATAGTGGACAGCGTATCAGTGCCATGGCAGCTTTTGTGCGATGAACATGGTTTTACCTGGGAGCACCACAATCAGTTGAAGAAGTTCAACCCGGAAGTATTACGTGAAATTATTGCTGAAATAGCCTGCTGCCATCCATCAACCAGTGTATTGCTCAGGAATAAGTGGCTGACACCGCCGGAGGATATTCTGGAGCAGGTTGCCCGTGAATACGAACGAAGAATACATAACTGTCCATCTTTCAGGAGCGAGAAGGAGGCGGAATCCTGGTTAAATGAACTGTTTTTTGCTGTGATTGCTCCGCTATACCGTGTTGCCCCCGAACAAACAGAACAGGTTGAGTCCTTTGTTCTGCAGCTTATTGCCGAGCAGGAGCGGGTTTGGGAGCTTATTTTAACCAATGATGGTTATTCATGGCATTGCGCACTTTATGATATATTATTTCATCTGGTTTTACGAAATATGGAAGACCCGCCTGAACATCAGAGACAGCGAATAACAAAAATACTTAATGAGTCCGATACAAGACGGGGTGCAGAAGAGATTAAATTTCGGATTCAATATCTTCAGGGTGAAGAACAAAAAAGAGTTTTAAGTGAACTGGTAAATGCTCTTACTTCAGATGTATAAAACATGATATATCGCTATTTTTTCGTTGATTGAAATCATATTTGTGTAAAAAGTAACAGTAATACTGGCGAGCTCCGGAATATCTGGCAGGAAAAATGATTCATTACGGGTCCTGAAGTCATACACTTAAGATAAACAGAATTAATGTTGTCAATTAATGCCATGGAAATGCTATTTTCTTCACTAACTGTATGAACTCCGGAACAGGGCTGCTCAGTAAACAAAAACATTTGTGCGTTAAGCGTGCTTTTGGCGAGGAAGTGTAACGGCACCATAGTCACATGATGCTCGTACTAACCTGATTAAAAAAATATTGTGGAAAACCCGCAAGTTTGATGACAGCTCTGCTCAACTTTTCCATATACTTACAGACTGCTTTTTAAGCTATTTTTGTTCCTTTTTATGCTCTTTGGTATTTGAACAGACAGAAATGTTTCCTTTATGTTAAAGATAATGAAACAACACAAATTTGCTTTTCTTTTCGCAGCACTGCTGAGCACCTTCTTTCTCAATCTGTTTCCACTGAACGCTGCAGGATACGAGCTGAATACCGTGTTGCAGATTGTGGCGGGCGTTAATCTGTTGCAGCGTCGCCATCAGGTCGTTTCATTTATTATGTTGCTGATAATTTTTGTCACCACATACTGGCTGCACCCCATCAACGCCATGACACAGCTGTACTACGGGAGTTATCTGGTATTTTTCTTCATTCTGTCAGTGATTGTGTTCCGCCAGGTGATTTTCTCCGCCCGGATAAACACAGAGTCCATCTGTGCTGCGCTGAGTGGCTTTCTGCTTATTGGCTATATAGGATTTTTCATGTTTTCTGCGATAGAAAACCATATGCCAGGTGCGTTCCGTGGGCTGTCAAATGATGAGTTACAGATGATGAATGAACTTTTTTATTATTCCTTCATGTAGGCTATGGCGATATTGTTGCCGTCAGCTGGCCGGCCCGTAACGCCACCATTCTGGTTATTCTCACGGCTATATTTACTCACTGGTTTTTATTGCCCGCATCGTCAGCGGATTTTCGGTCTCAGAAAAATAACGCTCTACACCAGCGACATAACAGGCCAGACAGAATTCCCGACGTCTGAAACTGTCAGATACAAGCCATATGTAACATTTACACCAGAATCCCTTGAGATATCATCGAATTCAGAGCAAGGATGTTCCCCCCTGTTTACTGGGGGGAATATTAATCAGTGCTTGTGCTACTTAAGTATCCTCCAAAACTGGCGATATCCAATCAGGTAAACAACCTCAAAGGCTACCTGTTTTCTCGAGTGTGCCACAGGCGCAATACATAAATAGTCTGGCCAGTAAGTTCGTAACGGATTTCGTACTTACCAACAAAAATCCGTCTAATCTCCCTAGGTTCAAACTGAAATAACTGTTCCCCTCTCGTAAGCGGTTCTGGTGAGCCGCTTACGAGAGGGGCAGTACTTCGTCGATGTAGTAATATGGATTTACGTTGACACGAAACGTGTGACTTTTAAGCGTCTACTGAAAGCGAAAAACAAACCTTACGCAATCTTTTTTAAGGGATTTCTCGCTATGATGTTAAATACTATTACTTTTGTGGGTTTTAAGCTGCGGGGAACTTGGTGTTATGAAGTCCAGAATCGGGCCAAACGGAGTGCATTTCTTCGATCGAAATACAGGTTTGAACATCCTATTAGACGAATTGTACTCTCAGGGGGTAGTTTGGTCGATGTCTCCCCGTCAAGTCTCAATAGCACTCACCAATCTTTGCGATCTTCATTGCGCATATTGTTTTGCGCCCAAACACAAGGCCGTGCTGCATACTGACCAAGTACTTAGCTGGTTAAAGGAATTGGATACTGAAGGATGCCTCGGCATCGGCTTTGGCGGAGGGGAACCAACTCACCATCCAGATTTCGTCGAAATATGCAAACGGGCTGCCGGGGAAACTCAGCTTGCCGTGACATTCACGACCCATGGTCATCGTTTGTCGCAACAATTAGTTAAACACCTCAAAGGTTCAATTCACTTCGCGCGCATTAGCGTTGACGGGATAGGCAGTACCTATGAAGAACTGCGCGGAAAACCTTTTGCCAACTTACTTAAGGGAATTGAATCGATTGCAACATTGTCGCCCTTTGGAATAAACGTCGTGATAAACGAACGTACAGTCTTTGAGCTTGATGCAATAACTGAGCTGGCGCAACAGTTTGGCGCTAGTGAATTGCTGTTATTGCCTCAGCAAGCAACTAACGCGGTCGCAAGTATGAATGAAGTGGTCGGCCGGGAGCTTAAGAACTGGGTCTCCAACTACAGAGGAGAGGTTCGACTTGCAGTAAGTGAGGTGGGAGCGTCAGGACTACCCATATGCGATCCTCTTCCTGATGAAACTGGCCTTCGAGCCTACGCGCACATAGACGCTTCCGGCATATTGCGTATGAGTTCTTATTCAACCACCGGTGTGGATATTGGCGAAACCGGTGTTCTGTCAGCGCTTAAGCGACTTCGTAATACCTTAGAGATGAAATAAGGGGCACAGTAATGAAAATTTGGAACGGATATGGTTCTGAGCATTCGATGAACTTAGTTCTCATCGGAAAATTCAAGCAAGAGCAAGATGCAGAGAAGGTCGAGAAGGATATTAAAACGCTCAGTACTCAGGCTGAGAAAGATGAATGTTACTCGCTCCCTTTTGATGAGCCAGAGAATCAACGGTTTTCAGATGAAATGCTTTCATTACTTTGCAGCCTAAAACTCCACACTTTAGGACCAACCGATCTTGGTCAATTGGTGTCAGATCATCATCTAGATCGTGAAGGCGATAGAATAACAATAACTACTGATGAGGCTGAGGTATCCGCGTTCGTGAAGCTGTTTGTCGAGGCTGGAGCAAAGGTCGAGATTTTCTCAGCGCATGACTATCCGTCCGATTCCAGCGATGCCAGTTGAAAGAGGATGTATTGATGCCTGAAGTAAATTGGAAAGTATTCAACGAACTGCCCGGTGCAGCAGATGTGAACTTCGAAAACCTTTGTCGCGCTCTGGTACGCCGACACTATGGTCGTTTCGGGCGCTTTAAGCAACTTGCAAATCAGCCTGGGGTGGAGTTTCACCTCGAGCTGACGGAGCCTTGTGATCTCGGTGCGCCACCAGGCTGGATTGGTTGGCAATGCAAGTGGTATGAGCTGGTGAATGGACAAGATTTGGGAGCCTCCCGCCGCAACAAGATCATCGAAGGTATCGAAAAGACGCGTAAGCATGTCCCTGGAGTAACCAATTGGAAGCTTTGGACTCATCACACGTTAACAAAAGGTGATCAAGAGTGGTTTTTCGCGCTAGAGCGAGACCGCTTCCCCGAATTGAAGTTAGAACTGCTCACTGCTACTGATATCGAAGATCTTTTGGTCGGACCGGGAGCGCTTTTACGGGAAACCTACTTTGGTGAACTGGTTCTAACCCCAGAGCTAATTGCTGAGCAGCATAAGCTTGCCGTGGCTCCATTTAAGAACCGCTACCAGCCAGACGTTCATGTAGCGGTGGGGGCTGAGGAGAATATATTCAGGCATCTGTGCAGCCAAAACGCATGGGAATCTCTGGAAGAACTCTCAAACGCTTTAAAAAAGAATCATACGAGCATTGCTTCGGTTACTGAGCAACTCAAAATTGAGCTCAGGACTGAAGTTGAATTACTCCTGTCCCGGGTTATTGAGTTGACTGAGTTTATTGATGGTTTACACACGGCGCTCGGCAAAGGTGACTTTAACTCTGTACATCAAGCGTTGGTTTCAAATCCTCGTCAGCCGGTACGTTATGACAGGCTACTTTCGAAATTGCGTGGAGCTCGCTTTGACGGGGCTCCGTTAACCGCTAATTTGGTTGCAGATATTCACATGGTTTCGTCTGTTCTCCGTAGTCTGGAGCAGTCAATTGGTGCTCGGACAGTTGCTGTACTTGCGGCGGCAGGTGAAGGTAAATCTGAACTTGCAGTCAAGGTAACCCAGCCAGAAGGGGAATACCCAGGGGGAATCCTCCTATTGGGTAAGAATCTTCATTCAGGTCAAGGGCTTGATGATCTCGTAACTGCCTTCAAGATTTCTGGGAGGCCAGCAGAAAGTTTCGACCGCCTGATTGAGGCCGTAGATGCGGCAGGCCAGCGTGCAGGCAAACGCATACCTATTGTTATTGATGGTCTGAATGAGGCGGAAGATCCGAGAAATTGGAGGGATGAATTATCCCGAGCGGATGAGCTTCTAAAGAATTTTCCTTATGTCTTGTTAGTTGTCACTCTTCGCAATGAATTCGCCCAGATGTGTCTGCCTGAAGGGTTTCCTCAAGTTGAACATAACGGGTTTCAGGAAGATCCGAAGACAGCATTTGACAAGTACTTTGAGTACTACAAGATCGATGCTACCGATGCGGATCTACCAGTCGAACTCTTGCAGCATCCCTTAACACTGAGAATTTTTTGCGAAGTAGCAAATTATCCTCGTCAGCATATTGTCGGAGTGGAAGCATTGCCCCGTTCGCTTGCAAGTTTGTTCGAAGCACATTTTAACAAGGTTGCCGCACGAGTCGCTGAGCTTTCACCAGCGAGGTATCGCATTTATCAAGATGACGTTCAGGATGCACTACTGACGATCGCGGGTCTTCTTTGGGATAACAATGCGAGAAGTGTGGATTTTCAAGCTACACGGGCGGCAGTTCGGGATATGGGGTGGAACGATAGTATTATTCGTGCACTGGAGTCTGAAGGCATACTAGTTAGGACTATTTCTCAAGAAGGTAGGCAAGGAGTTGCGTTTGCATACGACCTAATGGCCGGACATATGATGGCGCACCACCTGCTTAGGAAGCCTGAGTTGCTCCAATGGTTAAAAAGCGATGAAGGGAGCGCAAAATTCAAATTTCATGGACCTGACTCGCATACCTTCGCTTATGACGTATTCCGGGCTCTGGTTGATCTGTATCCGCAACACTCTGGTAGGCGGCAGCTTTGGCAAGACTTGTCGGATGATATACTCGTTATGAACGCTCTGTTATTGACGACGCAATCGGACCCAAGATATATCGGGCGGGCTACTGTTGAACGATTTGCTCAAGCTATGCAGGAGTCGAAGCGATTTGCACAATTTGCCTTCGAAAAGCTACGGAGCATCAGGGCTGCACTAGCTCATCCGTTTGATATGAGCTTTTTGCATGATGTGCTAATGGCGATGTCCAATACTCAGCGCGATCTTTTTTGGTCCGAGTGGATTCGTCAAAAATCTGAACAAGTTAAAGATGACTTAAAATTCTTGTCGACGAGATGGAAATTGGGTCATCTGGATGAGCGTGAACTTCGGAGAGTTCGCTGGGTGATGTGGACATTGACGACGACATCCAGAGCTTTGCGGGATATGGCTACCAAAGCCCTGTATGAATTTGCCATCAGGCGGCCAGAAGAGTTTTTCCGGTTGGCGATGGAGACAAATGCAGTTTCAGACCCATATGTCCCTGAGCGAGTGTTCGCCGCAGCCTACGGTGCAGTCCTGACCACTTGGTCGGATATCGATGCAGTAGAGTTACATGATGCGTTGCCACGGTTCGCTCGTGAGATTTACCAAACCATGTTTGTACCTGATGCTACAGCTCCTACCTGGCATGCGTTATATCAACAGTACTGCTTGGGAATCATTGCCATTGCAAGGATGGTAGATCCAAATTGTTTTTCAGAGGATGAAGCAGCTCATCTTGTTCCGCCTTTTAGCCATCTGCCTAACGTATTTAAAAACATTCGTCAGTACGATACAGCAGTCATCAAGCAAGCGCAGAGCGCAGCGATTCGAATGGACTTCGGTAACTATACGATTGGGAGACTTATTCCACATAGATCGAACTACGATGACAGCAACCCAGAGTACCAACAGGTGTTGAAGGCAATTATTTCTCGAATGCTGGTACTTGGTTATGACCCTGAGCAGTTCGAATCTATTGATCGGCAAATGTATTCCGGCTCTCGTATGGGAGAAGACAAACACAAAATTGATCGATATGGCAAAAAGTACGGCTGGATAGCTTACTTCGAGATGTGGGGACTGCGATACGCGCAGGGCCTCCTTTCCGAAGACCGCAGCGCTCGTCCATCGGACGCAGATATCGACCCAACGTTCCCGCTAGACGCTGTGAGCATTGATTTGCCACTTCCAGCCTTGTTCAGCGAACAGTCGTCGGATGATGGGGATTGGATCATGAGGGGGCCGCAACCTGACTACCGTAGCATCCTTGAGATTACGGAAATTGATGGTCTGACGGGGCCATGGATCCTACTTGACGGTTTTGTTGAGCAAAATGCTACCTCGGATGACCGGCAGATTTTCACTTTCCTGCGAGGAGTATTCGTAGATAGCCAAGAAGTTGACAATCTATGTAGGTTGTTCACTGATCTTGAATATCCTGGCAACAGCGCCATCCCTGATGCTCCTGTCTACTATTACACCTATGCTGGTGAGATGCCTTTCTCGTCGATTCCGGGGCTGCTAGTCGCAAATGAACAAGAGGATGATAGTGATGAAAATTTTGTGTCTGCAGACAGATGGTCAGGCAATGGCGTTGCGGTAGATATCACCGTGCAGAACTACAACTGGGAGAGTTACCATAGCGTGGAGAACCAAAGCAGCGGTGCGAGTCTACCCTCGAAGCAACTTTGTGAGGCTTTGAATCTCAGATACCGTGCAAACACATGGGATTTGCATGATGCAGCAGGCGTGGCATCACTGTACCGCAAAGTTGGCGAGTATGATTCGGCTGTCAGTGGCTCAGTCAGTTATTTGCGCCGTGATCTACTTGATCGTTACTTGATGCAATCCGGCAAGGTATTGGTATGGCTTATGTGGGGGGAGCGTGGTTTTCATTACCGCTCCAACAAGACGCACAATTACGTGAATCACCAACATATTCACAAGCGTATTCATATCCATCAGATAGCTTCTGAGTGCTAGTAACCAAAATATTGCGGACAGAGTCGCTATATGAGTTACGAATTCAGAAAACTTTCATCTGTAAACTTTTGGGATCTCATTTGAAAGCAGGAGGCTTCATTTCGAAGCCTTCTGTGCGGGCTAGATAGAGGCATTAACGATAGATATGTTCGTGCTAACGGTAAGGTTATTGAATAATAGAGGATCTCCGTTCAGTAAAATGGTAAGCGTTAACGGAGCGCCGTATTAACGCTTATTTATTGGTGAGTGCTACGTTCCATGGCAGGAGTTCGTCAACTCGGTTGGAAGGCCATCCCGACAGTACGCTCAGGATATGGCGCAGATACGCTTCCGGATTGATACCGTTCAGTCGGCAGGTGCCGATCAGTGAGCACAATATGTGCTGCATATTTGCCGCCGCTGTCGGAACCTGCAGCATATTACAGGTTATTACTCGATCCCGATGGATAATATTGGGGGTTTTCTTTCCATGAAAATACGTAAGAGTCGGGAGTAATTTGTCTTGCCATCAATCTTCTTCATCACGCCCAAAGAAAAATAGTCATTCAAAGTACCCCGGGCATTTTGCCCGGGGATTATTACTATTTAAATGGATTGTTGATCTTTGCATAATCAAACGGACTGATACATTTCTCTCTGTTCGCATTCAGAAAATCTGCCCACCACTGTAGCATCAGTCGACGTTCTTCCAGATGTTCCGCCTTATGGATATAAGCTGCTCGTACACCGTTACGCTCCTGATGACTCATCTGCCTTTCAACAGCATCGCGGGACCACAAACCTGATTCAATCAATGCACTGCACGCCATAGCTCGGAATCCATGGCCACAGACTTCCTGGGTTGTGTCATACCCCATCACCCTGAGGGCTTTATTTACAGTATTTTCACTGATTGGTTTACGCGGGTCATGTGCTCCCGTAAAGATCAGACCATTTTCACCAGCCCATGTCTGAAGTTCTGTCAGTATGGCTACAGCCTGTTTGCTGAGTGGCACAAGATGTGGTGTTCGCATCTTGGAGCCCCGGTGTGAGAATTTTACGCCAGGCAGAGGTTCGCGTTCGGCTGGAATAGTCCACATGGCATTGCCAATATCAATTTCAGACCAGCGGGCATATCTGAGTTCACTGGAACGAATAAAAACCAGTAAATTCAGCATAACTGCCAGTCGGGTGACAGGCTGGCCTTTATAACCGTCAATACGCGACAGAAGTTCAGGCAGGCGTGAAAGATCCAGAGCAGGGCGATGCTGGCGTTTTACCGTGGTCAACGCACCAGCCATATCCAGAGCCGGGTTATATCTGATGATGCCAGACTGTACGGCATAACGCATTACAGCAGATATTCTTTGCTGCAGACGACTGGCGATTTCATAAATTTGTTTAGCTTCTGCAGCACGAACAGGGATAAGCAGGTCCGGGGTACTGAGTGTTGTGATATCCCGGTTGCCGATAAAGGGGAAAACGTGTGTCTCGAGGCTTTTGAGTACTTTATCGCTGTGTGATTGTGCCCATTGTTTATTACTGGCATGCCAGCGTCGTGCAATATGTTCAAAAGAGAGTTGTAAATCAGGGACTACTTTTTTAGCTCTTTTCTGTTCGCAAGGGTCAATCCCCTCCGAAATCAGTTTTCGGGCCTCATCCCGTTTTGTACGAGCTTCGGAGAGAGAAACTTCTGGATACACCCCAAGTGCCAGAGTCTTCTCCTTACCCAGAATACGATAACGGAGACGCCAGTAACGGGAACCATTAGGATGTACCAGCAGGAACATGCCAGCCCCGTCAGTGAGTTTATAAGCCTTGTCAGTGGGCTTTGCAGCCCGGATTTTTGCGTCAGTCAGTGCCATAGTTCAGCCTTCTGAATGCGTTAAAGAGGGTACAAATTCTGTCGAACTGGGGTATACCCGCAATTATACCCACACAATGAGGTTGATGTGGGGGGAATCTGGTTGAGTTCGGTAGAATTGATTTGGAGGCAGAACGCTTAAATTGTGGCGTTCTGAAACGAAAAACGGACCTCCGTGGAGGTCCGTTGATATGAATTTGGTGCCCGGACTCGGAATCGAACCAAGGACACGGGGATTTTCAATCCCCTGCTCTACCGACTGAGCTATCCGGGCAACGGGGCGCATTAAACCTGATTCGCCTCGTCTCGTCAATCAAATTTCTTCAATTTAGTGCAGACTGCACAATCTATCATCACTTTGCCACTATTGCACGCATTGTCAGGCAAACCAGGCGGTCCAGGCGGCGGAAAGCGGCATTGCCAGAAGGAGTGCTGGAAGCATGTTGACCACCGGGAACATTTTAATGCCACAGATGCGTAAGCCGGTTGCCAGCAGCAATAAACCGCCTACAGCGCTGAAGTCTGCCATCATCGACGGTGTGGTCAGCGGTAATATCAGCGCGGCAGCCCACGCCAGCGTTAACTGGATGATCAGTAATGGGATACTAATTACCGACACCGCAATACCCAACGAGCAGGCGAAGATCATCGCCGTAAAGAAATCGAGAAATGACTTGGCGATTAAAATACTCGGATCGCCGGTCATCCCTTCGTTCATCGCCCCGAAGATCCCGGTGCCGCTGGCGCAAAACAGGACAATAATCGCGACATAATTCTGAATAAAAGATTCATGCGCTGGCTTCTTACGTGAGTGGCGAAACAGATTTTGCGCTTTGGCGACCACTGTATTGACGCCTTTTTCCAGCAGACAAATTTCGCCAATTAGAGCGCCAAGTAGCGTAGCTAAAACCATCGCTGGAAGGTTGGCGCATTTCACCACCAGTAAAATACCAATCCCCAGCGATGCCAGACCAAAAATAGATGTCATGGAAACGCGGATACGTTCCGGTAAACGTTGGCTGAGCAGAGCGCCGATAACGCCACCCAGTAAGACTGCACTCGCGTTGATAAAAGGGCCGATGACCACAAGAGTTCCTGTTAGCTGCATTGTCTGATTTTCTTATTATGAACGTTTGGCTCCTTCGATGGCTTGTTTGTTCGCAAAGTCCTGGCTTGCGCGCTTTAGCGAAAGGTGCCATGATTGCGCGAATTTTCTCCTCTCTGTACGGAGTTTGCCCGATGCACGCCACCTCCTTACATTCTCTCGCTTATCGCCGTTTCGCGCGAAACTCCTCCCTTTTTCTGCTCATGCGGTGAAGTTAACGCACGCTCACTGCAGGACAACAGTAAAATCAGAGCGTTTCTGCTTTTACTGATGTCTGGCGGTCGGAGCTGGTGACCAGTTTGACCCATATCTCGTGGGGCAGGGTTTTTCACCTTGTCCGGTATTCTTACTTCCCCGAAACGGGTTTTGCGCTTATGAAATCAATGAATATTGCCGCCAGTAGTGAACTGGTATCCCGACTTTCTACTCATCGCCGCGTGGTGGCGTTGGGAGATACTGATTTTACGGACGTCGCGGCAGTCGTCATTACCGCTGCGGATAGCCGCAGTGGCATTCTTGCGTTGCTTAAGCGCACCGGTTTTCATCTACCGGTGTTTTTGTATTCCGAACATGTTGTTGAATTACCCGCGGGCGTTACGGCGGTAATCAACGGCAACGAGCAGCAGTGGCTGGAGCTGGAATCCGCAGCCTGTCAGTATGAAGAGAATTTGCTGCCACCGTTTTATGACACGCTGACGCAGTACGTTGAGATGGGCAACAGCACCTTTGCTTGCCCTGGGCATCAACATGGTGCGTTCTTTAAAAAGCATCCTGCCGGACGCCATTTTTACGATTTCTTTGGCGAGAACGTCTTTCGCGCCGATATGTGTAATGCTGACGTAAAATTGGGCGATCTGCTTATTCATGAAGGTTCGGCGAAGGATGCACAGAAATTCGCAGCCAAAGTCTTTCATGCCGATAAAACCTATTTTGTGCTTAACGGCACATCGGCAGCAAATAAGGTTGTGACGAATGCGCTGTTAACGCGTGGTGATCTGGTGCTCTTCGACCGTAACAACCATAAGTCGAATCATCACGGCGCGCTGATTCAGGCGGGGGCGACGCCGGTCTATCTGGAAGCTTCACGTAACCCGTTTGGTTTCATTGGCGGTATTGATGCGCACTGTTTTAATGAAGAGTATCTGCGCCAGCAAATTCGCGACGTTGCGCCAGAAAAAGCAGACCTGCCGCGTCCGTTTCGCCTGGCGATTATTCAGCTGGGAACCTATGACGGCACTGTCTATAACGCCCGTCAGGTGATCGATACCGTTGGGCATCTGTGTGATTACATTCTGTTTGATTCCGCGTGGGTCGGTTACGAACAGTTTATCCCGATGATGGCGGATAGCTCGCCGCTGCTGTTAGAACTTAACGAAAACGATCCGGGGATCTTTGTGACGCAGTCGGTGCACAAACAGCAGGCGGGATTCTCACAGACGTCGCAGATCCATAAAAAAGATAATCATATTCGCGGGCAGGCGCGTTTTTGCCCACATAAGCGGTTGAATAATGCCTTTATGCTCCATGCTTCTACCAGCCCGTTCTACCCGCTGTTTGCCGCGCTGGACGTTAACGCCAAAATTCATGAAGGGGAGAGTGGGCGTCGGCTGTGGGCTGAGTGCGTTGAGATAGGGATTGAAGCGCGCAAGGCGATTCTTGCGCACTGTAAGCTGTTCCGCCCGTTTATCCCGCCCGTTGTTGATGGCAAATTGTGGCAGGATTATCCGACATCAGTGTTAGCCAGCGACCGTCGTTTTTTCAGTTTTGAGCCGGGGGCGAAGTGGCACGGCTTTGAAGGATATGCCGCGGAGCAGTATTTTGTCGATCCGTGTAAGCTGTTACTGACCACACCAGGTATTGATGCTGAAACCGGTGAATATAGCGACTTTGGCGTTCCGGCGACGATTCTGGCGCATTATCTGCGTGAGAACGGTATTGTGCCGGAGAAGTGCGATCTCAACTCCATTCTGTTCTTATTAACGCCGGCGGAAAGCCACGAGAAGCTGGCACAACTGGTGGCGATGCTGGCGCAGTTTGAACAGCATATTGAGGATGACTCACCGCTGGCTGAGGTGTTGCCGAGCGTTTATAACAAATATCCGGTGCGCTATCGCGACTACACCCTGCGCCAGTTGTGTCAGGAGATGCACGATCTGTATGTCAGTTTCGACGTCAAAGACCTACAAAAAGCGATGTTCCGCCAGCAGAGTTTCCCGTCAGTGGTGATGAATCCCCAGGATGCGCATAGCGCTTATATTCGCGGTGAAGTGGAGTTGGTGCGGATTCGTGATGCCGAAGGGCGAATTGCGGCAGAAGGGGCTTTGCCTTATCCGCCTGGCGTGCTTTGCGTGGTGCCCGGGGAAGTCTGGGGCGGGGCTGTCCAGCGTTATTTCCTTGCGCTGGAAGAAGGGGTGAATTTGCTGCCAGGTTTTTCACCGGAGCTGCAAGGTGTCTATAGCGAAACCGATGCGGATGGCATGAAACGGTTGTACGGGTATGTGTTGAAGTAAGAATAAAAAAACGGGTCACCTTCTGGTGACCCGTTTTTCTTTGCGTAATTAGTGGCTAACCGTCTGTGTACCTGTCGGGACACGAACGTGTTTATATTTGAACATCGCCATAAACGCGAAGGCCAGAACCACGGAGTAACCTGCGAAAATCAGCCATACGGTTTGCCAGTCGGTAATGCCGTTTTGGGTATACATCTCAACCACTTTACCGCTCACGATGCCGCCGAGGATACAGCCGAAGCCGTTGGTCATCATCAGGAACATCCCTTGCGCACTGGCGCGAATTGCCGGGCTAACTTCTTTTTCGACAAACACCGAACCAGAGATGTTGAAGAAGTCGAATGCGCAACCGTAAACGATCATCGACAGTACCAGCAGCACGGTACCGAACGGAGTCGGGTCGCCGTAAGCAAACAGCGCAAAACGCAGGATCCATGCCACAATACTGATCATCATTACGTTCTTAATACCGTAGCGGCTTAAGAAGAATGGGATGGTCAGAATGAACAGGGTTTCAGAGATCTGCGAAATCGACATGATGATTGACGCATGCTGCACAATAAAGCTGCTGGCAAACATTGGGTCTTTGTCGAAGCTGTGCAGGAAGGTATTACCAAACATGTTGGTAATCTGCAGTTCCGCGCCCAGCAGCATTGAGAAGATGAAGAAGATTGCCATACGCTTGTTTTTAAACAGCGCGAATGCATCGAGGCCCAGCAGGGTTGTCCAGCTCTGATTCGCTTGCTGTTTAGCAACCGGAATATGCGGCAGAGTCAGGGTAAACAGAACCAGAATGGCGGAAAGTGCTGCACCAATATACAGCTGCATGTGGCTTAATTCGAAGCCAGACAGGCTCACCACCCACATTGCCATGATAAAGCCGATGGTGCCCCAGATACGGATTGGCGGGAAGTCAGTAACGATATCCATCCCGGCATTTTGCAGGCGATAGTATGAGATGGTGTTGATTAACCCAAGCGTTGGCATATAAGCAAACGAGTTAATCAATATCACAAGGAACATCGCCTCCGGCGTCGTAACCTGTGCCGCCATGAACAGCGTGATAGCGCCAATGGTGTGGCAAATGGCATAGACCCATTTCGCACTTAACCATTTGTCGGCCACAATCCCCAGCAGCGCAGGCATAAAGACCGCGGCGATACCCAGTGAGCTATAAACTGCGCCAATAGAAGCACCGTCAAACTTCAGGGTAACAAACATATAGGAACCGAGGGTCGTCAGCCAACTTCCCCACAGACAGAACTGCAGAAAAGAGAGGATTTTCAGCTGCAGCTTAAGATTCATGTTAATTTCCTCACATCGTGATGCGGATGAGTGTTTGAAAAAGCACATTTGACCGTGCGAGATGATGCGATTCTATCAACTTCGCAGACTGGTTTTTTGTTACCTGTGGCAAATAATTGCAAACATTCCCAATTTGCAAAACGAAATTGTGATGTGGATAACATTTTTGCCCCTGAGCATCGTCAGGGGCGGTAAGTGGAATTATCGGCGGCGGTAGGATTTTTGCGCGGTGTTCACTTTATAAAGATAACGGCGAGATTCCGCAGAGGGATGGCGGGTCGTCAGAGTCTGATAAACATCGCCCGGTGTCATGGTGTTAATAATATTGGCAGCCTGAATCTTGTCATTCGAAAAGACTCGCAGCACGCTGCCTGCGCCGCCGTTATAGGCGGTGATGACGGCGTAACGCCGCGATGTCGGGTTATCAATTCCGCCAAGATAAACATTATTCAGCATCGCCAGATACGCGGTGCCGGTATCAATATTGCTGGCAGGATCAAACAAGAAACTGCGGCTCGGCGTGCCGGATTTCCCCTGCGAGCGGAACACATCTTTCCCGGCAGTATGTTGTACCACCTGCATTAATCCCAGCGCGTCGGAACGGCTAACCGCATACGGGTTAAAGGAAGATTCGGTCTGCATAATTGCGAGAATCAGCGACTCATCAACGCCATATTTCCGTGATGCCTGGCGGACCATACCGAGATATTTGTGCGCACGTTTATCAAGGTGGTTCGGCACCATGTTAATGGTGACGCTGTAGATGATACGCAGCCCGTTGCTGCGGCTCTTCAGACGGTTTTTCAGCAGATAATCCGCGAAGTTGCTCGCGCGACCTTCCCAGCGAATCGGCTGCCCGGTGTTGTCCACCACCTGACCGTAAAGGAAAGGTTCTTTCGAAATCGTAATATCATCAACGTCGGAATAGAGATCGACCGAACTCGGATCGTCACCCATCAGCAACGTTTTGATTATTGCCCGGCGCAAATGCGCGGCAGGTTCTGTCCCGGCGATGGTTTCGATAGTGATCGTACCGTCATCGAAGTTGATGTGGCTGCGGGTCTGATATTGATCGGTGTATTTCACGTAGTCCTTAGGACCGGCGATCACTACCTCTTTGAATCCCCAGATGTTCTCAATGTTGTGGGCAAATTGCCCCATCAGAATATCAAAACCGTTGGTATCTTTGACCCAGGCTTCGTTATAGGTATCGCCTTTTTTGGTCGTCGAACAGGAGATGAGCAACGGCGCAATCAAAGCCAGCGCGAGATATTTTTTCATCATTCCGGGTGCGTGTTGTGTTTGTTTTTATGCAAGTTGCCGGAGGCGTGCTCCGGCACTGTTTTTATTTTTTATCTTCCGGCGTATAGCCCTCGATATGCACCTCTTTACCCTCGAACAGGAAGTTGACCATCTCCTGCTCCAGCAGCTTGCGGTGCTCGGCATTCATCATGTTGAGTTTCTTTTCATTAATCAGCATGGTTTGTTTGTGCTGCCACTGCGCCCAGGCTTCTTTGGAGATCTCGTTATAGATGCGTTTTCCCAGCTCGCCGGGGTACAGCTGAAAATCCTGACCTTCTGCTTCACGTTGCAGGAAAGTACAAAAAATCGTTCTGCTCATAAATCATCCTCTTTATCGACTCACGCGCTAAACCGGCGCGCCAGTGCGTAACTGCTGTAACAAACGCTCCACGGGAGCCGCCAGGCCAACTGACGGCGGTTGCGCTAAGTTATACCAGAGCGCATTGCCTTCATCCATGCAGCCGGTGAATGACGACACGGGAAGCCACATAGGCACAATATCTAAGTGGAAATGGCTGAAGGTATGGCGAAACGCGGTCAGCTGCGTCAGGTTATCGGCAGCAATCTGCCGTTGCGCCAGCCATTGCCGCAAACTTTCTTCATCGGCAAACTGCGGGAAACAGTATAAACCGCCCCACAATCCGCTCGGCGGACGCTGCGCCAGAAATACTTCATCTTTGTGCTGTAACAGCAGAAAGTAGCCGGTGCGCTCCGGTAGCGTCTGTTTCGGTTTTTTGCCCGGATAAAGCGACCAGCTATTGTTGGCGGCGGCAATACATCCGTTTTGTAGCGGACAGAGCGAACATTTCGGCTTCGAGCGCGTACAAATCATCGCGCCCAAATCCATCATCGCCTGGTTAAACCGTTCCACGCCAACCGCGGGCGTCACCTGCTCGCTCAAACTCCATAATTTATTCTCGACCTCTTTTTTCCCTGGCCAGCCGCTTACAGCATAGCAGCGCGCCAGCACCCGTTTGACGTTACCGTCGAGAATCGGAAAGTGCTTACCCAGAGAAAGCGAGAGAATCGCGCCTGCGGTGGAACGCCCGACGCCCGGCAGTGCTGCAACTTCCTCAAAGGTTTCCGGGAATTTACCGCCGTGTAAGGTCGCCACTTGTTGTGCCGCTTTATGCAGATTGCGCGCGCGGGCGTAATAGCCAAGCCCGGTCCACAAGTGGAGAACTTCGTCGAGCGGCGCATTGGCGAGATCGGTCACCGTCGGGAAGCGCGCCATAAAGCGTTCAAAATAGGGGATAACGGTCGCAACCTGAGTTTGTTGCAACATCACTTCTGAGAGCCATACTTTGTAGGGCGTCTTGTCAATTTGCCAGGGCAGCGTTTTCCGCCCGTATTTATCGTACCAGTCCAGAACCTGGGCTGAAAATTGCGACGCTTGCATGGTCACCGAATTCACTGTTGTTGGGGGCAAGATTGCAGCACAGCGACGGCAGGGTGTAAACCGGAACTTTCCGCAGCCACGGCCTTATCATGCTTGCATCCGGCAACTAACTTTGGATAATGCCCGTTTTCAGAACACTTTCACAAGCGACTAAATCTTTATGAAAAACGACGTCATCTCACCGGAATTTGATGAAAACGGCCGCCCGCTGCGCCGTATCCGTAGTTTTGTGCGCCGCCAGGGGCGACTGACCAAAGGCCAGGAACATGCGCTGGAAAACTACTGGCCGGTGATGGGCGTTGAGTTCAGCGAAGATATGCTGGATTTCCCTGCGCTTTTTGGCCGTGAAGCGCCAGTGACGCTTGAGATTGGTTTTGGCATGGGCGCGTCGTTGGTGGCAATGGCTAAAGATCGCCCTGAGCAGGACTTCCTCGGCATTGAAGTGCATTCACCAGGCGTTGGTGCGTGCCTGGCTTCTGCGCATGAAGAGGGCTTAAGCAACCTGCGCGTGATGTGTCACGATGCGGTTGAAGTGCTACACAAAATGATTCCTGACAATTCATTGCGCATGGTACAGCTCTTTT
>ERZ507021.188-NODE-188-length-33580-cov-5.02699_pt1 | contig 33580 bp, 28 predicted proteins | sample MGYA00512877_ERZ507021 | MGnify/ENA metagenome assembly ERZ507021 | reverse complement strand
ACTCACCGGTAGAATACCGACAACTGGCCGCTTGATTAGCTAAAATATTTTACTTTAACTTTTTGGGTACACCACATATTTAACGCTACGCTTTTTTATATCTATGCTTAATGGAATACCATACCACCGTCAACAACAATTGTTTGTCCAGTCACATAATTAGAATCGTCTCCAGCTAGGAAACTCACGACATTAGCAACATCTTCCGGTTCACTCAAACGACCAAGCGTAATTCCATCAGAAAATTGTGCCATTCCCCATTCATCATCTTGACCAGCATTTTGACCGACTTCATGCGCAATGTCCCACATCATTGGTGTCTTAACAATACCTGGCGCAAAAGCATTCACCGTGATACCAAATTCAGCTAATTCCTTAGCTGTCGTTTGCGTAATACCACGAATTGCAAATTTCGTTGAACCATACGCTGTCAAATTAGGATTACCTTGTACGCCAGCTTGAGATGTTGCGTTAATAATTTTACCGCCGTGTCCAAGTGACATAAAGGCATCTGCGGCTGCTTGTGTCCCCCAGACCACACCATTCACGTTAATCCCCCAAGTCCAGTTCATATCTTCTTCAGTAACCGACATAATTGGCGTTGTTGGTGCCACGCCTGCGTTATTGACGATAACATTGAATTCGCCAAATTTTTCTTTTGTTTCAGCAACTGCTGCAAAAACTTCCGCGCGTTTTGCTACGTCTGCCTGAATCGCAATGGCTTCGCCACCGTTGTCGTTAATCTTATCCGCTACTTTTTGTACTTTGTCTAAATGACGGCCAACTACGGCAACCTTAAAGCCATCTTTAACCAATCGTTCCGCAATCGCTTGGCCAATACCTTGTCCAGCGCCTGTTACTAATGCTACTTTCGTCATCTTTTAATACCCTCCTCTTGATAACTATTTCACAAACAATATACACCTTATATGTGAATTTGTAAACAATTACGCTTGTATGTTGTTACTGCTATAATAAATGCAAGACAATTAACGGGAGAAATGTATGTATTATCTGGACGGTCAATTTTACCAACTTGGGTTGAAGCAAAAAATCAGTTTCTTTGCCATTTCCCTGATGCTTAATTCGTTTGGTAATGGGTTAAGCGTCGCAACGGCCATGGGTTCTGCACCGTGGACGGCTGGTGCGGCTAATCTGGCGCATCTCACCGGCTGGCAAATCGACATTTTTCTCGCCTTATTTTCCACATCGATTGCTTTTTTAAATATGTTTCTCGCCATGAATTTTAATTGGATCCGTTTTACAGGAAATGTCCTTTTTGGGCTATCTTTTAGTTTATTAGTCGGCATCTTTGCGGCTTTTTTCGTTAAATTAGGGGTTGATACCATTGCTTGGTATTGGCGTTTATTGCTCGATATTTTTGCCATTTGGACGATTGGTGTTGCCATTTCCATTTATCAACGCGTAAATTGGGTTTTACATCCCCTAGACGACTTAACAAACATTTTGCGTTTTGACTATTTTCATGGTGATGCGTCAAAAGCCCAGATGAGCAATTTCATCGTCGCGATTGGTATTTCATGCGTGGCCTTTCTCATTAGCCATCAAATTGTAGCGCTTGGCTTAGTCACCCTTGTCTCGTTCTTTTTCCAAGGTCGTAACATCGCTTGGGCTGACCGCCATATCTTTAAACATCTTGTTCACGGCGATGTCCGTGGTGACTAAAAAAGCAACGACCAAAATGGTCGTTGCTTTTTGTATTAACGATAACGTTGACTGGTGCTAGTTTTTCCTAGCGACAGCCAAACCGTCAGTAATAAACTCACCATTACTGGTAACCACCACGTTTTCATCAAGATTGGTGATTGCAAATGACTGATTAACGATAGACTGATAAATAAAATATTCAGGCTCAACGGCCCAACTTGCCACCACCCGGAATAACCCATATCGTGTAACCTTCTCGTGTATAACGCCACGGTTGGTAAAACAACGATAACTGACATAAAACACGATACCATCATAACAAGCATCACCGTTGCTTCAACCGCACTCGTTTCCGTTTGTGCTGCAGCTTGTCGGCCAAAAAAAGCACCCAGCCGAGCGACTACCACGATGATGCTGGCCACAATAACAGACACACTCCCCCAAAACCACACAACCCAATTGAACGCACGACGTGAACTCGTCCCACGAAAATTGGTATACTGCTTAAAAAAGTCAGCTAAGGCCCCCCACGCTGTCATTACCTATTTCCCCCTTTGATAGCTTGCTATCAATCTTACCATATCTTAAAAAATTAAAAAAATTTTTCAATAGTTTATTCACCTTGTTCACAGGATCTCAACCGCAGCCCGTCATGATAAGCTGCGGTTAACCGAGATAAAATGTTAAAATATGAAGATAATCCCTATAAACAAAATCACACAACCAAAGGCAGCAACTATGACCACAACGCCAATTGAAAAACCACGTATTACCATCACAAATGTTATCTGGAGTCTCGACCCCGAGACGCTAGCGGTGAAACTCCTTTTAGTTAAACGCGCTGATACACCTTTCCAGAATTTTTGGGCTTTGCCTGAGACCTGGTTACGTGTCAACGAGAGTGCCCACGAGGCTACTTTACGCCTTGTCAAAGAAAAACTTGGTCTCGATTTGCCAAATGTGCACGCCGAACAACTCGCAACATTTACCGAGCCGAACCGCTCGCCTGGTGAGCGGGCCTTGTCACTCAGCTATATGACCTTTTTACCAAGTTATCCGACACTCCAGCCGGGGCCAGGTGCACTAGACGCCCAGTGGTTTACACTCAAAAAACACCCGTCAGGCTTATTTAGCTTCAAATATCAAGATTTAGCTTTCCAAACACTTGTTGCCGATGACTACATCACCCACCAAGATCCAACCAAGCGCCTCGCGTTTGATCATAACTGGATACTCACCGTCGCTACCCAGCGCATTATCAATAAATTAGACTATCAACCGACCATTTTGTTGATCCTAGGGCCGGCCTTTACACTCAAAATGGCGCGCCATGTTTTTGAAAGTTTTGGTAAAAAAGAGCCTGATAATTCTAACTTTTTACGGAATCATCAACACTTACTACGACCACTTGGTTCCAGCAGCCAAAATCGCCCCGGTCGTCCAGCTAAAAAATATCAGTTGCTTATTCAATAATGCTAGTGTACAATCGCCTTAATTAATAAAAGTTATTTTTACTTTTATTAACAAAGAAGGAGATTTTGTCATGGTCAATTCAAAACGTCTGTTGTTCGTCGTCGGCACTGCCTGGATGATCGATGCGCTAGACGTCGCTTTATTGTCGTTTATGATGCCCCTATTGAAGGCAGAATGGACGCTAAACGAAACCCAGCTTGGGTTAGTCGGCGCCATTACGTCTGTGGGGATGATGCTTGGTGCGTTGTTGTGTGGTAAATTATCGGATCGTTTTGGGCGCAGACGCGTCCTGATGTGGACGCTCGTCCTCTTTTCTTTGAGTAATTTAGCGCTGGCCTTTGCGCCAAATCTTGCTTGGTTTATGGTGATTCGTTTTATTACCGGCGTTGGCTTGGGTGGTGAACTGCCCGTTGCAGCCGCCTTGATTGCCGATCACTATACCGGCACAAAACGCCATCAAATGCTGGTGTTGGTGGATAGTTTTTGGGCTTATGGTTGGATTATCGCTTCACTGATCGCGTTTTTAGTGATTCCCCACTTCGGTTGGCGCACGGCGGCACTCTTAACCGCTAGTTTGTCGCTTTATGCCTGGTATCTCAGGCATCATCTCCCAGAAGATGCCATCACGCCCAAGCAACAAGCAACGCCAGCTTTCCGGACATTATGGTCACCCGAACACCGCTGGCCTTTACTTAATATCAGTCTCGTCTGGTTTATCATCATGTTGACGTACTATGGAATTTTCCTCTGGTTGCCGAGTGTGTTGGTTTTACGCGGCTTTTCCGTGGTACGCTCACTGGGTTATACTTTAGGGATGAGCATTGCCCAACTGCCTGGTTACTATTTAGCTGCCTATCTCTTAACCAAAATGAACTTAAAAAAATTACTCAGTATTTATCTGCTGGGCACAATCGTTGCCAGTCTCGTTTTTGGTCTGGCACACAGCACACCAGTCATTTTGATTGCTGGTGCTTGGCTATCGTTCTTTGATCTTGGCGCTTGGGGCATTCTGATTGCCTTAACGCCTAGCCTCTTTCCCCAAGCCATTCGTGGTACTGCGATGGGGTCAGCTCAATCCGTTGGCCGTTTAGGGGCAACTATTGGACCATTCTTGGTCGGTTGGCTACTCGATGCCAATTTTGGTATCAGTGGCGTTTTCGGCCTCTTTGTCGGCCTACTATTGGTAGCCATGGCACTGATTATTTTTGGGGTTAAAAATTCAAACCCCCAGATAAATTAACAATGACACTAAAAAACACCAATTTTTTTGGTGTTTTTTAGTTTTGAGACGATACAACACCTACTCATAAGACAACCAAATAAAACGTATTTACTGTGGCATCACCAAGTTCTTAATCATACTTTTAGGCTTAAAAACTATGGTAAGATAGTAAACATGATCACCTCGCGCTTCCCCAAAAAGCACGACTACCGCAACGGTCAGTGGTTTCACTAGACACTGTGTCTTGACGTCATGTGTGCAGACGACTTGCCGATACCGTACGCCACCCAACCCCTCTAAAATAATGTAAAGCATGCCAAAATCTATGAACCACGCCAAGAAAAAAAGATTCCCCCTCGTACTTGTCCCCCTACTCCTCGTGTTTAGTCTGCTGATTATACACCGGTTGTTGGAAAAAAACGCCTTGACCACTGCCGATTCTCAAGTTGTTGCGTTATCCGAAAAATTACAGCATCAACCAGATACTGCCCTCAAACAACAATGGCAGACGATCTTGCATCACCAAGATTCAGATGTGAATATTGGTGTCTATAATGCGCCCACAAAACAAACCACCATCTATAATAGCAACACCTCAGCAACTTATCCCACTGCTAGTATTGTCAAAGTAAGTGTCTTGGCCAACTTATTACGTATGAGTCAGTCTGATGATGCGTCGCTCTCACCAGCCGAAAAAACACTAGCAGAGAGTATGATTGTCGACTCAGACAACGATGCCACCACTACCCTATTAAATACCTATCAAGATGGTTATACTGGCCCAGACGATTTATTTAGTGCTCTGCACATGACACAAAGTAAAATGAATCCGGATGCCTGGGGGATGACTACAACAACGGCACAAGACCAACTTAAATTGCTTAATGCGTTAGCCTATGGTCAAAAGTCACCACTAAATCGCTCAGACCGTCATTATGTGCTCCATTTAATGGCTAATGTGAATCCTGACCAGGATTGGGGCATCAGTAAAGGCATCCCTGATAATGCCACGATACAACTCAAAAACGGCTGGTTGGACTCGGACGACGATGACGGTTGGATTGTGAATTCAATCGGCCATATCCAAACAAAAGACAGCAATTATACGATTGCCGTCCTCACGACTGGTAACGCAACTGAAGCAGCAGGGATCGACTTAATTGAGCGCTTGTCTTCAGCAACGGCACGTCAATTAAAAGTTAACTAATGCTTCAAAATAACGCCTCACTAACAGTGTACGTCTTGTCGCCTACGTACGCTTTTTTTACACAAAAAAAACGCTGCATCAAGGTTTTAAACCTGATACAGCGTTTTTAAATAGTAGTGGAGAAGAAGGGATTCGAACCCTCGCACGCTTTAACACGTCTACACCCTTAGCAAGGGCGCCTCTTCAGCCGCTTGAGTACTTCTCCATAACAGATACTATCATACCAGACATAGCTGATAGTATCAAGCGTTTTCATAGATTTGCGCACGATGATCACGTTACTCAAGTGACAATGACTGATACCGTAGGCTAATGAGCCCGTTCTTAGGCGTTTTTAAGTTGGCGTCGATAAGCCATAAGATCATGTGAAATAGTCTTTGTTGCCGCATAGACTTGTTGGTAAATCGCATAGACTTGCTCATAATTAGCTACCGCTTCAGGATTTGGTTCATAGGTTGCGCCAAATGAAATAATTTCACGCGCCGCATGCTGAACTGAGTCATACCAACCTAGTCCAGTTGCCGCAATCATGGCAGCCCCTAATCCTGGGCCTTGTTCGTTGGCCAGTGTGACCACCTTCTTGTTAAAGATATCGGCTTGGATTTGCAACCACAAAGGACTCTTGGCCCCACCGCCAATGGCGACGACCGTATCAAATTCAGCGCCTTCACGATCATAAATCGTCATAATGTCTTTAAAGCTGAAAATAATGCCTTCCAACACGGCGCGAATAAAGTCGGCGCGTTGATGGGTTCGATCAATGCCCGTAAAGCTACCACGAATATCAGCATCTGGATAAGGCGTCCGTTCACCAGAAATATAAGGCGTAAAGATCAACCCGTTCGCCCCAACTGATGACTCTGCTGCAGCATTTACCCATTCCGCAAATGGGATATCTTGTCCAAAGACAGACTTGAACCAAGCGTTAGCATCCCCGGCTGCTAAGGTCACACCCATTGAATAAAAAGTGTTGGGAATCGCATGATTAAAGAAGTGGATATCACCGCGATAATCAACATCTGGCTGGGCTTCAAATTTAGCCACCACGCCTGATGTCCCAATCGATGACATCACCATATTAGGTTGCAATAAACCAGCTCCTACAGCACCCGCTGCATTGTCGGCTGCCCCACCAAACATCTTTGTGGCGGTTGTTAGACCAGAGAATGAGGCGTATGAATCTGAAATATTACCCGCCAAATCTGTTGATTCAATTAATTCTGGGAAGAATGACGCTGGTAGATCAAATGCTTCTTGGACTTCTTGTGACCATGTCTTGCCGGCGACATCCAGCGCGACTGTTCCGGCTGCGTCTGAATAATCCATCGCCAACTTACCCGTCATCCGGTAACGTAGATAATCCTTTGGGAGCAAGAATGTTGTCGCTTGCTTGAAAATTTCTGGTTCATTTTCTTTAACCCAAAGAATCTTAGGTAATGTGAACCCTTCCAAAGCATGGTTACGCGTAATGGCGACAAACTTGTCTGCCATCTTATCCGCAATTTCTTGCGTTTGCTTGGTCGTGCGGGTATCGTTCCACAAAATTGCTGGCCGCAACACTTGATGATGTTCATCTAACAAGACCAGCCCGTGCATTTGACCAGAATAAGAGATCCCCGCAATGTCTTCTGGCTTAATGCCGTCCTTTAAAATTAAGTTCACAATGGCAACTGTTGTGCCATTCACCCAATCTTCAGGATTTTGTTCAGACCAGCCAGGATGTGGCTGTGACAGTGGGTAATCAAAACTTTGCTGCGCAACAATTTGACCCTCACGATCCACAGCAGAAACTTTAACAGATGATGTGCCAAGATCGACACCTAATACAACTTGTGTCATACTTTTTCTCCAATTGACTTTCATGACTAAAATTATTCGCATGCAGTATCACTGACGATGATCATCAATATTATCCTGCATGCTATGTACAAAGCATCGCAACGTCCGTTACGATGCCTTTTTCCACACAACCAGTTCAATGCGTTGGTGGTTAAATCGGTATATGTTAATTTTGGTTGGAAATTTAATTTAAGGAGAGGAGATTATTTTTTGGGAGGATATATAATCGGATTAATTTAAATGCTTACTTGCCCAACACTGAGAAAATGTAGTTGTTCAATGTGGCCTTAATTTGTTCTTGGCGACCTGACTTCAATGTTGCATTGATTTCGTCATCTGTCTTGTTTTCCGCATAGGCAGCCAAATCCTTCAATGTCACTTTACCAGCTTCAAAGTCTGCGCCGATACCTGAATCAAATGAGGCATAGCGTTCCTTCAAAATGTTTTCGATGACTTGATCTTCGATCAACTTAGCTGCCACCTTCAAACCAGCAGCATACGTATCCATACCAGCAATGTGTGCATAGAAGAGATCTTCAAATTCAAAGCTTTGACGACGTGGCTTTGAATCGAAGTTCAAACCACCTGTTGGCAAACCACCATTCTTCAAGAATTCATACATGACCAATGTGGCTTCGTAAATGTCATTTGGGAATTCATCGATATCCCAACCAGTGAGCTTGTCACCCATGTTGGCATCAAGTGATCCCAACAAACCAGCTTCGCGTGCAAAGCGCACTTCGTGTTCATAAGTATGACCAGCCAAGTAAGTGTGGTTACCTTCCAAGTTTAACTTGAATGTGTCTTCCAAGCCATACGTCTTTAAGAACGCAATCGTTGTTTGCACATCAAAGTCATATTGGTGTTGTGTTGGTTCCTTTGGCTTTGGTTCAATCAAGAATTGACCTGTGTAGCCAATTTCATCAGCATAGTCCTTAGCCAACTTGAAGAAGGCAGCGATGTGGTCTAATTCACGCTTTGTATCCGTGTTCAAAAGGAAGTCATAACCTTCACGACCACCCCAGAAAACATAAGATTCTGAACCCAAACGCTTAGCGATATCAAGTGAGTGCTTAATTTGACCAGCGGCGTAAGCAAAGACTTCGGCAAATGGTGTGGTTGCTCCACCAGCCAAGAAACGCTTGTTAGTGAAGAGTGAGGCTGTGTTCCAAAGCACCTTCTTGCCAGTTTCTTGCATCTTTTGTTCAATCTTGTCGATCACCTTGTCAAGGTTCGCATTTGTTTCGGCTAATGTCTTACCTTCTGGTGCCAAGTCACGATCGTGGAAAGCAAAATATTCGATACCTGTCTTGTCCAAAAATTCGAACATGTAGTCGACTTTTGCCAACGCTGCGGCCATTTCATCGCCGTCACCCGCATTATCCCATGGGCGTACTGCTGTGCCTTCACCAAACGGATCCGTCAAACGTTGATCCATTGTGTGCCAGTAAGCCACTGAAAACTTGAGCCATTCACTCATCTTCTTGCCGGCAACAACTTCATCAGCGTTATAGTAATGGTAGCCATCACCAGCTGTAAGTGACTGATTGCCAACATAAGTCACTTTTGGAAATGAAAACAATTCTGACATGTAATACTCCTTCTGGACATTAACGTCCTTAACCATTTAATCTTACGTTGGTTGGTTTAACCAACCAACTTACAACTATATTGTATACGCTTTCATTTCTAAGCGCAACCCTTTTTGTGTAAATTTATCCCATTAAATTTTACGAGATACCAAAAAAACCCATGACTGGGTTTTAGTGTGTGAATATTAATGGCAGTTCCTCTAAATCAAGGATTCTCCGCGTCATCGCGGCCGCACCACCAAGTAGGGTGGCTTCATAGACCGAGCGATTGGCAAATAAAATTTCACTCTCATTGGTTGGGTTCATATGTTGATACGCTTCAATCACACGACCAAGTAAATTAGGCATTTCCGCAATAAACCGCGAATGAATAAACAAAGCTTGGGGCGCAGTCGTTTGAATAATATTATAGGCCACTTGGGCAATACCAATCACCCAATCCTCTAACAATCGCGTGCTCACCGCATTGTTCTGGTTAGCAAAAGTAACAAACGCATCGCGATTGGCCACTGGTTCTTCCGTCAGGGCTGCGAGTCGGGCCAGCATCGCATCTTCGGAATATAAATCTTCGACACGAATCGGCGCATTGTGTGCCATGGCCACAATGCTGCGCCCGACTTCACCGGCATCCCCCTGCATCCCGCGATAAAGCTGGCCATCAATAATGATACCAGCACCGATACCATAATGGATATTCAAGGCGACTAAATTATCATACTGGGCTGTCCGATAATAATCATGATAATCACGAATATACACAGCAGCTGAATTCGCCTCATTTTCTAACATCACCGGCACACCACCGACTTTTTCAAGCGTTGCCGCAATATCGACGTTACGGTAATCAAAAAACGGCGAATACACAACTTGATTATCATTCACCACGCCGTGAATCCCCACAGCAATCCCCATTAAACCTTCTTGGGTGCCATGCTTTTTATTTTTATGGGCCTTCACGTGTTGGCTCATCAGTGCGAGCACTTCATCAACGGCCCGCCCATCCACTAATTCTGCACTCTGAGAAATGACTTCACCACTAAGGCGGACTAAAGCCATGCGCAAATGATAACGCCCCATATCAAAGCTCATCACATAGCCATATTGCCGATTAAACCGAATCATTTTGGCTTTACGCCCACCAGTCTCAGTGGTGGTGCCTTCACCCAGGTCCTCAATAAACCCTAATTTATCCAAATCACGGTAAATTGAACTAATGGTTGATTTATGCAGGTTTAAATCGACGGCCAATTGCGCCCGTGACGTTTCCTTCGCATTAAATAACGCTTGCAGCACTAAGCGTTGATTGTGATCTCTCATGGTGAGTTGATCTGATTTATCCATGTTGGCTAACACTCCATTTCAAAGGACTGATGTTACAAATCACTATTTTTGCGACCAGCGTCGTCGGATAACCAAGTCACGACAACGCGTTATCAGCAGTCATTACACGACTTGTTCGATTATATATTGATTCTATTGTACGTGAACACAACCTATCCATCAAGCCGTACCTTGAACGTCACGCCTGCACGTTTTGTGACCAATAAAAAATGGATCTTCTGTGAAGATCCATTTAACTGCCTTAATCAAAACGTTGTTCTGACTTTTCCCATGAGAACGAGCCATCAGCCAGCACACGATCTCCCAGCTCTTTGTAATCAAAGTACGCAAATTCTGCTGTTGAACCGTAGCCTGAATAATCCACCGCGGCCAAACCAACATAGGCGCCCGTAAAGAAGCCGCCGTATTCGCGGACAACATAGTCATCTGATAGCACCGCAGCATCTAATTCAACGCCGGTTGCATGCCAAGTTTCCCCATCAAATGAGTAGTAGTACGTATACGTTTCCTTACGGTTTTCCGACTTAAAGTAGACGTATTCTGTCCCGTCAGGAATGACTGGGGCTTGATCACGCAAATATGACGTGTAGCTGCCGTTGCGAAGACCACCCTTGTTTTCGGCCACTTCGATGACATTTTGGCCGGCATCATTTTTGGTAATGAAAATCCATGACCAGTGTGAATGGTTATAATAATTCGTTAACCCAGCCATTGCTTGATAAGAATACGGGTCAAACTTAACTTTTGTTTCCGCATCAAAGTAGAAGGCTTGCCAACGACGGGCAATCAAGGACAAATCAAACGTATTGGCCAGTGAACCTTGTCCAATCAAGGTTAACTTGCCATCACCCGTATGCCCCATCTTGTCAGTAAATGGTACACGTAGCGTGTTCCAGTTAATATCCAACGTTGGTGTGTCAAATTCGTCATGTTGTGAATGATCTGCTGGTGCATCTGTCACAATCGCATCCTTTGGTGCGTCAACAAACGTTTGCCCACCATGACCGCCGACAATCCGAGGCCAACCTGCATCGTCCCATTCAACCTTTTGAATCGCTGTTTCACGACCCAACGTTGACCAACCACGTGGATCTGTGGCACTTTCGTTGGCATGATGCCATGGACGCGCCGTCAAAGAAGCATAGTACCATTCGCCACCTGGTGTTGAGACCAAGGCACCATGGCCTTGCTTTTGCAAATAAGAATTTGGCGTATCAAAGTTGGTGATAAATGGCCCATCCGGTTCCACGACAAATGATAGTTCATCTAATGTCTTTGAACGTGATACCACTTCTTGGTGCGTAAAGATTGTGCCACCTTCTGCCGTGAACAAGTAGTATTCACCATTAATCTTATACAAATGTGGGCCTTCGACTAACTTCACATCGGTGCCGGCAAAAATCGTCCGTGCCGTTTCTGGCTTCAACTGCATCGTGTCAGTGTCAAATTCTGTCAACGTAATCCCATCAAATGGATGACGATATTCACGGTGATCCCATGTTTGTTGTACCAAATACTTGCGACCGTCATCATCATGGAATAGTGACGCATCAAAGCCAACACCGTTAATCAAAATTGGCTTTGTCCATGGGCCTTGAATCGTTTCAGCCGTTGTCAGGTAGTTCTTCATATCCTTGAAGTTACCATCTGTGATTTTCACATCCGTGAAAATCAGCCAGAACTTACCATCCGCATACGACAGGTCTGGTGCCCAAATACCGCCAGAAGATGGATTCCCCTTCATATCAAGCATGTCAGTCGTATCGAGGACATTCTTAACTAAATTCCAGTGAACCAAATCCTTTGATTCATGAATGCGTACTCCTGGGAACCATTCAAATGTTGACGTGGCGATGTAGTAAGTATCATCCACCCGAATAATTGAGGGATCCGGATTAAAACCGGGTAATACAGGATTCTGGATCTGCATAATTTTCTCCTATTAACTTAATCTTTCAATTTTTCAATAATTAACTATTTTTTTCTTTGAGCGCGTCATTCATTTCATCAACATAAGCGTCAGACAAAGGATAACGGCTAATCACAAACATTGCCAAGAGTGCCAAGATAGCTGGTAACCAGATCATTGACCATTCAATACCTGTCTGGGCAAGGGCTGATTGTGTCAAAGCGCCTGACTTGAAGTCAGTCATTTGAAGCAAATAACCTGGGATAATACCACCCAAAGCCAAACCAATCTTGAAGAAAAGTCCCATGATGGCGTTGATGATGCCGACGACACGCTTACCAGAAATATATTCACCATGCGCAACCACTTCAGGTACCAAAGCCCACATGAAACCAGTTGCTGATGTCAATCCCCACTGTTGCAAGAAACGACCCGTGAAGCCAAGCCAGTCTGCTGATGGGTTCTTTGACCAAGCAAAGAGCAACAACTGACCAACAATGAAGATACTCAAGAATGTGTAGAAGAAACCTTTCTTACCTAATGTCGCACGTAGTCGTGGCCACATGACAACCAAGAAAATACCTGGAATTGAGCCAATCAAACCAATTGAGGCCATCAAAGCTGACTTACCACCTTCAGCACCAAAGTTATATTGCATAAAGTATGGCCATACAGTGTTACCAAAGAACATCAAGGTAAAGCCAACGAGGAAGAACATACCTAAGATTTGTAGGGCCTTGTTACGCTTAAATTCTGCAAAGAGATCCGTATATTTAACTTGATCACCTGCTGTGTCTGCAGGTAACACACGTTCTTTCGTATTGCGGTAAGCCACAAATAGGCTCGCTGCCCCAATCAACATATAGATGCCATATACTTTAAACCAAGCACCCGCTGCTTCTGGCGCAGCATAATTACCCAAATTCAACTTCAAACCGAACAAGCCTGTGTCTGTTAACTTCGCGTTTGGTGAAGCCAATTGCACAAACAATGGGAACAGTGTGTACACCAACAAGTTACCCACGTTGGCCAACATCATACGCGTTGATGTTAACTTACCGATTTCTGCTTCATCACGTGTCAATGAGGCGTTCAAAGCACCATAAGGAATATTAACAAATGAATAAACCAAGGCCGTTGCCATATATGAAACCGTTGCATAGGCTGTTGTGGCAACTGTTCCAGCACCAAGCACCTTAGCGACTGGTAAGAAGAGCAACGCTGCCAAAATAACCAATGGCAACCCAAAGTTGAGCAGGAATGGGCGATACTTCCCGTTTTTTGTCACCCGAGCTTTATCGACAACCGTGCCGACCCAAGGATCCCAAACGACGTTAATCCAACGGACAACCAAAAAGATTGTTGCCCCAACACCAGCAGAAATACCGTTAATGTTCGTCAGGTAAAATAGTAAGAAACCACCGACTGTACCGAACACCAAGTTTTGAGCAAAATCGCCCAATCCATAACTCACACGATCCCACGTCGTGAGCTTAGCAAATTCATTATTCTTGTGAACACTTCCGTCCATCTTTCTTCTCCTTCTATTGCTAACAAATTATGCTATACTGTGTCACCATATTCCAAAATTCAACTTGCTTAACGTCGCTTGTAATTTTTTGAAAGCGGTAACATTTCTTTTTTATAGTGTTACTATATCATGGTTGGTTTGTTCGCGCAACTAACTAACGTAAATTTTTTTGGTATTTTTTAAATGACCCTAAAATACCTGCGTTGCCCATTGTGCCAACAGTTAACACTTTTAGGCCACAAAAAAAAGATGGCAACTGCCATCTTTTAAACAATTGAGGTTATCTTACGCCTCGGCAAGTACTGCCGCAAAGTCATCATGGTAAATTTCAAACTTCTTCTCACCAACACCAGAAATAGCTAAAAATTCAGCCGCTGTTTTTGGTCGGAGAACGGCCATATTCATCAGTGTTTTGTCTGAGAAAATCATAAATGGCGGCAAGCCTGCTTCACGCGCAAGCGCTAAGCGCTTCATCTTTAACTTAGCAAATAACTGGTTATCCTCATCCGATAACTTTAAGCCGTCAGTCGCCACGTTGGTTTGCCGTTGAGCAATAACTTGCTGGTTCACCCGCTTGGTCACTTTTAATTGCCCCTTGAGCACCTGCACGCCACGATCCGTCAGCTTTAAGACGGGAAATTCGCCGCCTTCAATCCGCAGATAGCCGTCGGCCGTTAAATAATCAATAAAACGACTAATGTCTTTAATCGTTCGCTCTTTCATCAAGCCAAATGTGGGTAATGTCGTTAAATGCGCATACTTTTGCACACTGGCATCCCGTGAACCTTTGAGAACTTTAGCGACCAAAGTTTTCCCAAAACTTTGGTTCATCCGCACAACGTTGGCCAAGACCCGTTGCGCATCGGTTGTCACATCCACCCGCTCACGCGCATCCAGACAATTCGAACACTGACCACAATCTTCGGTCACCAATTCACCAAAATAACTCAAGAGATACCGCGGTAAACAGGTTTCCGTATTAGCAAAAGCATTCATTTCCCGAATTTTATTGTATTCATTTTGCTTATGCGCTTCGGTTCCTTCAGACTTCTGCACAAAAAATTCCTGCAAATGAATATCTTGCGGTGCATACAATAAAACTGCCTCTGACGGCAACCCGTCACGGCCCGCACGGCCAATTTCTTGATAATAAGCCTCAATGTTGCCTGGCACGGCGTAATGAATGACAAAACGCACATCCGGCTTGTTAATCCCCATACCAAAAGCATTGGTGGCAATCATCACTTGGACATCATCATATAAAAAGGCTTCCTGCATCGCTTGACGCTCTTTTTCTGGTAATCCAGCATGATAACGCCCAACTTTGACGCCTTTTTTAGCCAAAAAGTCGTACAATTCATCAACTTGTTTACGCGTTGCCGCATAAATAATGCCGCTTTTTCCAACATTAGAACGCAAATAATCTTGGACATATTGGCGTTTATCAACTTGATGGGCAATTTTAAGGGCCAAGTTATCACGCGCAAAGCCGGTTAAAACAGTGTCTTCATCATTAACCGCCAGCAATTGCTGCAAATTTTGACGGACACGATCTGTGGCCGTCGCCGTCAAACCAAGTACTGCTGGCTGGCCTGGAATTTGTGCGAGTAACGGTAAAATATTTAGGTAACTGGGTCTGAAATCATGCCCCCATTGTGACATAACATGGGCTTCATCAATGGCAATTAATTCAATCGGCAGTTGCTGGACAAAATTAAAAAAACTCGGAATTTCCAAGCGTTCAGGTGACACATACAACATTTTATAAAAGCCTGCCCGAATGTCTGACATGCGTTGCGCCTGTTCTTGACCTGTCAAAGTTGAGTTCAAAAAGGTCGCGTCAATCCCCATCGCATTCAGACCATCGACTTGGTCCTTCATCAGCGAAATTAACGGCGAGACCACCAAGGTAATCCCTTCAAACATCACAGCCGGTAGCTGATACGTGATGGATTTCCCACCACCAGTTGGCATAATCGCTAGCGCATGTTTGTGTGCTAAGACTTTTTCAATAATATCTAATTGTCCGGTACGAAAATCATCGTAACCAAAGACTTCTTTTAAAATTTCACGCGGTTTTTGCATAATTCTATTATAAGCTATTGCGTCAACCGATGGACAGTTAAAAGACCGTCGTCAAATCATTAACCGTTTGCACTTGCAAAGCACCGGTGGCACTTAGATCAAAAATAGCCACCGAACCGTTTTGTGGCCGTTGCGCTGTCATTAGCTGGCCGTAATGTTGTGCCAAATTGCCAATGAGTTGCCCGTGCGTCACGAGCAAAATTGTCGCGTCAGCCGGATATTTTGCTAGTAAGTTGGCCAAGGCTTGATCAATGCGTTGCCAAAAGGCGGCCGCATTTTCACCGAGATGTTGAGGATCCAGTTGATAAATCGTATCCATGATCGTTGTCATGTCCGCATGTTCAGCAATTTCGCTAGGATCATCTGTCACCAGCCCTAACGCGGCCGCTACAGCAGACCACATGTCATGATTACCCCCACCTTCAAAACTACCAAAAAAATATTCCCGCCATTCGGGTGTGCTGACTAACGCTGGTGGTGTTTGCAAGTTTTCAGCCAACACAAACTCCGCCGTATGAATTGCCCGCGACGTGTCTGATGACAAAGCGGCATCAAAATGCACATTTTTCAAGCGTTGACCGGCCGCACGGCCATCTGCTTCGCCTTTTGGTGTTAAGGGCGTATCCGCCCAACCTTGAACTTTGTCTAACCAATTAAAAATTGTTTGACCATGTCGTACTGCATATATCCTCATGCTAACGCCTCCTCATTGTTGTCACATATCACAAAACCATTGTTTAAATTCTATTTTACGCGTCTCTGTATTTTTTAACAAAAAAAGACACTGTTTACGCAACGTGTCTTATGAATCATCAGGATTCAAAACGGATTCAATTGAAATGACCACGGAATATATTGCCGGAAAATGTAATGCAAACCAGCTAGCAGACCAGCTACCACCGCCAATACCAAAAGATCATCACTTTGGAATGCTTGCGTCTGCTGCAATGACAAAATTATCCCTTGGACGCCAATATAGAGAACACTAAACCATCCAAAATAGGCCGCTAAAATATTTCCGCCAATGCGAGTCGTTTTGTCAAACCAATTCTCTGGTTGCCCAGCAAAAAACTTCACATGTAACCAATCCAAAAACAACATGATAAACACAAAACTGATCATATCCATGCTGACTAATTTCAAAATAGTCCAGTAGTCTTGCGGCGCACTAAATGGTTGTTGGTGCCAAAGGTTAAGCAAATAAGCGGTCAAAATATCGGACCCCAAAATAAATAATAACCAACTCAACGGTTTTGCACGTACCATATCACGAATCATAGCTTGCTCCCTTATCACCAACGCACCACCCGATTTCAGTCATATCGGCCATGCCTTATTTACTCGATTATACCACGTCCCCTTGACCAAGCATCCCACAATAAAACGCGTGACCCACTCAGTGGTGTCACGCGTTTTTTAATTAGTTATCGGCTTGTTTTAAGCCAATCCCCGTCACGGCTGACAAAATCGACATCACCGGTGAGAGTAAGGCAAACAAGGTAAATGGTGCAAAAGCCAATACGGGAACCCCCAGTGTTTGCGCCGCAAAACCACCGGCAACCCCCCAAGGCACCAAATAATTCATGACCGTCCCCGAGTCTTCAATCGTCCGTCCCAGCGCCAATGGCGAGAGCTTAACCGTCTCAAAGCTTTTCTTAAACAACTGGCCAGGCAAAATTGTGGCGAGATACTGTTCGCCCACCAAAAAGTTCGCCCCAATCCCCGTGAACAAGGTTGCCAAAATAATGGCACGTTGGGTCTTGAGATGCGACACGATTGGTTGCATGACCGCATTTAAAATCCCTAAACCACTCAACAGGCCACCAAGTCCCAAGGCCAACATAATCATCATGATCGTTGACATCATCGCAGCCATACCGCCACGATTGAGCAAGGCCATCAATGTTGGGTTGGTGCTGGTCGTTTTAAAGCCATTGACAACCAAATCTGCCAGCGCCGGCACATTATGTTGCCATAAAAAGGCAACGCTCGTGACTAAAATATTGAGCATCAACGCCGGAATGGCGGGTACTTTATACCAAGCCGTCACCACCAGCAAACCTAATGGCACAAGTGCCCACCATGTCGGTTGTAGCAAAGGTAATAAGGCGGCAATCTTTTGGGTCGCCTGTGCGTCTGCTCGGTACCCCACACTCAAAATCACACTCACGATAAACGTCACGCCCCAAGCCGGCACAGTTGTCCACATCAAATTTTTAATGTGGGCAAAAAGATCCGTCCCTGAAATGGCACTGGCCAAATTCGTTGATTCTGACAAAGGTGAACTCTTATCACCAAAAATAGCGCCTGATAAGACAATTCCCGCCACAATCGCTGGATTCATCCCCATCAACGTGCCAACACCCATCAACGAGACGCCAATCGTCGATAAGGTTGTAAAGGCACTACCAATCAAAGCACCCACCAGCGAGGTGGTGACAAACGCTGTTGGTAAGAAAAATGCTGGGGTTAAAATTTTAAAGCCCGCCCAAATCATCGTGGGAATCACGCCAGTCGCCAGCCACAGCGCAATTAAAGCGCCAATCAGTAAGAAAAGGAATAATGGTGTCAGTCCTGATTCAATCCCTTTCACCAGTTCACGTTGACTCGTTACCCATGACACGCCGCGCAAGCGTGCCACAACCATGATTAAACCAATCACGGCTAAAATTGGGGCAATTGGCATGAGGCCAAAGCCAATCACACCCACTGCCAAAATAATCACCGTTCCTAATAACAAAAAAGCTGACAACTTGGTACTGAGTTGTTTTGCCATATTTTTTCTCCTGTCGTCATCAGTTACCTGATGTTTTTTTACAATAAAAAAGTCCCTGCTGTCACTTTGACAGAAGGGACGAATCGACAATTAAAAATCCGTGGTACCACCCAGCTTACGCGTTAAAAAACGCATCACTTTGGCATTTGATAACATGGTGCTGCCACGCTTAAATCGATAGCTGTATTTCGGATAGTAACACCTGTGCAGTTTTCACCAACCACTGCTTCTCTTCACGCCGAATGTTTATCCTACTCAAATAAGTGCTAATTTCAAGTAGTCTTAGTTTACTATGCCTTGCGTAGGCTGTCAACATGATGATACTTTATCAAACTGCACGCTAACATATGCATTCAGAGATAACTGCCATTTTTTATCAAAATATGCATATTTATACTATTTTTCGCGATTTATACCATGACGGATCATTTTCTTCTTGATACAATTTTATTATCACGTAACCGTGGTAACATTCTTTTTTATATCTCCTTCCTAAAACGCCCGCCTCTTCATTATCGGGCGTTTTTTCTCCCACATATCCCCAAAATTTTATTTTCATTTTATCCAGGTTATATTTTTATTTAAATTTTTAACTGTAATATTTAAGACATAGCCAACCTAACCAACTGGCTATATCTCCTCTTCTCTTTATTAATAAGCGTAACGCTAACATAAAAAGGCTTTTGACTTCCTCCCGAGACATCAGCCTTTTTATTTTGCGCCGTACCGGTCATGCTTTATCTTCAATCACCAAAATAACTACTTTTGATAAATAAAATGGTGTTACTATTCTCAGTGTGTTATCATTAATCAATTCAAATATTAATTATCTTAACCTGTTGTAACTTTTTTGCTTGTCACCAGAGGACGACTATGTTTAAAAACAATGACCAGAAATTTTTAATGTCTTTCGTATCAAACCACGCCAATTTAACTGATGCTGAAAAAAACATTATTTCTAAAACACTTAATCAATTAAATGATCAGCATGTATCGCAGTATCGAGAAATGGGACTTTTAACACATTCGCTTCAGATCCTATCGCTTAACGGTAAGTTATCTACGGACGGTCTCCTACTGCTCAAAAAATTACATCAAAAAGATTGGTTCGTGGGTATCCTCTACAATCTGCGATTTTTGAGATAATTATGGCGACTACTACTGTATACCAAAAAACAAAAACAGCCACGACTTATTTAGTCGCGGCTGTTTTTTCTGATCATATTATTTCGTGGTCGTTCCGCGATGAAAAGTAACTGGGAACATATATTGTCGTTCTTGTGAGCGTTCTGGTTGTTCAATTTTAGCAATCAACACATCAACTAACGTCTTGGCCAAATCGGCAATTGGTTGCACTACTGTTGATAGTTCTGGAAAACTTTGTAAAACAAGCGCACTCCCATCATACCCGATGACTTGGACATCTTGTGGCACACGTAAGGCCATCGTGCGCAATACTTCAAGCACTAACAGCGCTGTCGCGTCATCAGTGGCCATAATGCCATCTGGCTGCTGTTCGGTAATGGCTTGATGCATTAACATCTTCCGGAAATTCACCGTGGCATCACTCGGTAGCACTTGGACGACTGGCGTCAGCCCCTGTTTTTGACTTGCGACCATGAACCCATTGGTACGGTCAACCGTTGGGTTAATATCGTGCATTTCACCCGAAAAGACGAGTAACCGTTTAGCGCCACCAGCAATCAGGTTTTGGGCAGCCATTTGACCGCCAGAGAAGTTATCCGAACTGACGGTCGGAATTTGCGGTCCAAAGTAACGGTCAAGTGACACCACCGGCAGATTCAAGTCGTGATAGGCATCAATAATCATATTATGCGACGCCGTAATCAAGCCATCCACCTGATTTGATTGGAGCATACTGATATAGGCACGCTCTTTTTCAGGATTATCGGAACTGTTAGCAATAATCACTTTATAAGACCGTTCAAATAACTCGGCCTCGATTTTTTCCAGTAATTCGGCATTAAATGGGTTTTGTGTATTCGTTAAAATGACCCCAATAAGCTTCGTTTTTTTCCCTGACAGCGACCGCGCGACTGAATTTGGCTGATAATTTAATGCCTGCATCGCCGCATAAATGCGCGCTTCTGTTTGTTCGGAAAAATAACCACGCTTGTTAATCACACGTGACACTGTTGTCAGAGAAACGCCCGCGCGTTCTGCCACATCTTTTAACGTATAACCCAATTTATCTACCCTCGGTTCAAATGACTCTTTTCTATTTATATAGTTTATCAAAGAATACCAAGGTTGCGTTAAATAATGATTCCCGAGTTGGCACATCCCCCCAACTATGATCAGCCCCCGGAACCACTGTTAAGTCAACGGGTTGTTGGTAAGTGTCAACGTACTTTTGCGCATAGCTCACTGGGGCAATCGTGTCGTCGGCACCATGGATGATCTTAACCGGCCCAAGATATTGTTTGGCAGTTGGATATATGTCAACCGTCTTCACATCCTCAAAGAATTGTGAGCCTAACTTCATCGAATTAAAATCAAAATACCCTTTTTCAGCGACCGTATCAATCGGCTTACCCTGTAGGGTGTGATTGTTCACGATTTCATCTTGGAAAACAGCGGCCGGTGACCATAGGCACAACCCCATCACCCCATCACCGCATCACCGACCAGTCCAGCAACCATACTAGCCGCGACACTCCCTAGACTCATCCCCAGCAACGCCACCCGTTTCTCATCCACAAAATCGAGAGTCTTCACGAAGGCCACTAATTGCGTGCCTTCATAGACTTCATTGCTAAACGTAAAGTCGATGAAATCACCATCACTTTCACCATGACCCGAGAAATCAAAGGCAATCGCAGCAATCCCACGTTTGGCGAGTTGCCGACTAATTTGGACAAACGAACAGAAATATTCATCTCGTACTGCGCCAAAGCCGTGAAATAACAGCACTGTGGGCACTGGACCGGTCACGCCTTCTGGCACATAGGCTGTTCCTCGCAAAGTTAACCCATTAATGGTGGTGTTGACATACTTAATCATGAATTTATGACTCCTTCGTTCATTTCATCTTGGCGTTTCGCCTGCAAATCGGCGTGCATCTTGGCACTGAGTTTATCCAAACCATAAAACATAATACTGATGATACAAATGGCATCAATCAAGGCTGGGCCATACACAAAGCAGACATTAATCCCCATGATACCTGAAGCTGTCTGGGTCATATTGGGGACAAAATGGAAATGTGCCAAAATGTCACTATTGATCACGCCAGCCAGTCCGACACCAATACTGGCACCAAAGGCCGAAACGGCAACTCCTAATAGGGCCACGCCCATGGTTGCTTGTTGGGCCGCAACATATAAGACACCCTGCCCAACAATGGCAACACCCAAATTCCCAACCACAACGGTGCGCATTTGGAAATGGCGAATCAAAAACGGAATCGTAATAGCGCCAATAATCATGGCCAACGTACTCAGCAAATTAGCAATCGCTGACATCCCCTCATTGTGCAACACATACTTAAAGAAGTAAACCGTTGAAGAATTTTTGACCACCACACCAATGAAGATAATGATATTGGTGATAATAATAGTCCACCAAGGACCGTTAGGGAGCAGCGCCTTAATACTATCATGCAATGGTACCGGCTTTTCTTGTGCGGGCGTCACGTTCTCGCGCACATTGGTAAACGTGAACACTTCAGCCATGACAAGAATCACCGCAAAGATGCCCATTGCAATCGTAAACCCTTTTGGACTATTAAGACCACCAAACAGCGATACTAGCGGTAAAATGGCCAAGCCAGAAATCAAGCCACCAAATTGTCCCAGTACGTTACGGAACATATTGGCTGAGGCACGCTCATTGGCATCCCCCGATAGACTGGGCAAAATGGCGTTAATCGCCGTGCCTAAGCCAGCAAAGCAGATGGTGAAAATAGCATACGTGGCATACGCTAACGGCAACCGCGCATTGACTGGGAAAAACGCAATGGAGAACAGCAGTACGGCTGACACAGCGTATGGCACGGCCATCCATAAGAACCACGGCCGAACTTTACCAAAACGGGTTTGCGTTTTATCCACTAAGATACCAAAGATAGGACCGGCAAAGGCGTCAAAAATCCGAACCACCAAAAATAAAATACCGGTTGCCGCTAAGCTAATACTGGCGACATCCGTATAGTAAAACATCAGGTAGTTTGTCGCGGCGACAAACACCAAGTTATTACCAAAATCACTCATACCATAAGCAACTTTGTTTGCGACGGTTAATTTCTGTTCCATTTGAGTATCCTCCTCAATCAAGGCCAGCGAAAACGCTTACATTTTTAACCGCCCTTATTTTAATCGCGATATTTTGTTATGTCAAGCGCACGCCATAAATATGTCATGAACTATTTATTTTTCCATTATAAGAACCATAAAAAAAATATGGTTTGCGCTTGACATATTATGACAACGCGTTTACTATGAAGTCGTATTATAATTGCGATAAACTTAACGATGATTTGGAGGTCAGTCAATTGTCTACCCAACCACAGTATCTTGCCCCATTTTCAGTGCATGATTTCCCTGAAGATCAGACGCTGGTCCCTGGCGCCACAATCTTAATCGGTGATGACACACCAAAAATGCCCATGTGTTTCACGAATATCGTCTATGACGATCGCCAACCTGGCTTGGTGTTAGATATTCTTGTCCCACCGGTCTATATCCCCGAAACTGGCGTCAATGATCAGCGGCAATTCCCTTTAATTATTTGGATTCAAGGCTCAGCCTTTGCTACCCAAGAAATTGGCTTACACTTACCCCACTTGGTCGACATTGCCCAACAAGGCTATGTTGTCGCCGCGGTGGCCTATCAGGGTAGTGATAAAGGTGGGACTTTCCCGTCCACGATTCAGGATGTGAATGTCGCCATTGATTTTCTTGTGGCTCACGCCAAAGACTACCATATTGATCCTGACCAACTGGTACTTTGGGGTGAATCCTCTGGGGCTTACACTGCCATTATGACGGCCGCGACTCAAAATGATGCGGCTTTTTTTAAAACAGCGCCAAAAAACCGCACATTCCAGGCGGTGATTGACTTTTACGGCCCAACCCGCTTACAAGACTTGGATTTGGCACCATCTATTCAGGAACATCGTTCCGCCGATAGCTGGGTGGGCGCCTACTTTGGCCATCACGCCATCGATCCAACCGCTGATATCATGCAACAAGCTGATCCCGTCACGCATCTGCACGCTGGCCTGCCACCATTTTTAATTTTTCATGGTACGTTAGACATGATTGTGCCCTTCCAGCAAAGCGTCCTCCTCAAAAAGGCACTTGATGCCGTGAACGTGCCGAATCAATTTGTCACGATGCAAGGCAGCAACCATGGCACGGATGCCTTTTGGTCGCCGGCAGCCAAAGCAATTGTGTTGGCATTTTTAGCGGATCACACCAAAAAAGCACCTACGTTACCCGTCACCGTTTAAGTTTAATCACACCATTTGGAGAAAATTATGGCTTTTATGACCCTGCATTACTTCTCAAATACGCTCAATAAAATGACTGAAGTCAACATCATTGTACCGGAAAGACGCGAGGCTGATGGCACGGTCGCTTATGATCAACTGCATGCCCAACCGCTAAAAACCGTCTGGTTACTGCATGGTCTGTCTGGCGACGCAACTGATTGGTACCGCATGACCGGCTTAGAGCGTTATGCCACGGCCACTGGTTACGCGGTGGTCATGCCAAATGCCGATCGCAGTTTTTACAATAACATGGCCCACGGCCAACGCTACTGGGACTTTATCACGGCAGAATTACCCCAGCGCCTACGCGCCCTGCTCCCACTGAGTAGCGCCCGCGAGGACAATGTCGTGATGGGAAATTCGATGGGTGGTTATGGCGCCTTAAAATGGGGACTGAATCAACCACAACATTTTAGCCGAATTGTGGCCTTATCTGCGGTGGTCGATTTAGCAGATTTCTACGAAAAACGTGCTATCTTTGCCATGCCTGATTTTAATTTAGTGTTTGACGGGCAAGATATCCACGCCAAGCCATTAGCTTTAGACGCCACACTGGCGTAATATGATAGCGCGCAATGGCCCCTAGACATCTACACCGCTTGTGGTGAACAAGATCCCCTTTATGCGCCTAATCTTGCTTTCAGTCACCAACTACAAGCGACATTTGGCGATCACTACACTTGGACAAGTTTACCTGGTGATCATGATTGGGATTTCTGGGATCAACAACTCGCAGCCGCCTTTACTTGGCTCACCACGACGGAAGGATGATACGATGACACAAGATGATTTACTCGCCCAAGCCAAAGTTTTACGCAAACGCAGTGAGGCTTATGATGTGCCTTTGCCCGAATCACTTCAGACCGGCCTGCATCAATCAACGCTCACCATTGACGTTGCTGACCAAGCGCCTGTCAAACTGTATATTTATGCACCGAGTTACTTACCCAGTCAAGGGGTCATTTTAAACTTCCGCGGCTCTGGCTTTATGTATCCTTGGACGCAAGAGGACTTTGCCTTTGCCAAATCGTTAGTCTTTGCCACCAATTACACGGTGGTGGATGTCGACTATCCGGTTGCACCTGAACACCCCTTTCCAGCAGCGGTTGATGCAGCATTTGGTGCCTACGTTTATGTATTAGAGCACTTCAGTAGTTTTGCCCCACTGGGTCACCCATTGATTGTGATGGGCCATAGCGCCGGCGGTAATTTAGCCGTGACAACGCAACTGCAAGCCAAAGCCCACGGCTTGAAATTAGCCGATAAGCTGATGCTTGACTTTCCAGTGCTTGATTTAGATACCGATCCCGAAGATAAAAATTATCCCGACGGCCAAGGGATTGCCATTGACGAATCCCGTCTGATGAATCAGTTTTATCTCCAAGATACTACCGGCAAAACGCGACACAATCCACTCGTGTCGCCTATTGTCGCAACCAAAGCGGAACTCACGGGCTTTCCGCCAACCATTATCCACACGGCTGAATTTGATAGCCTGCGCGATGAAGCGGAAACCTTTGCCCAACATCTTGTGGCGGCTTATGTGCGCGTCACCGTTGCGCGTTATCCAGCCGCTTATCACGGGTTTACTGTGGTGAAAACGCCGATTGGCGAAAAATCCTTTGCCGATTTTGTGCAGGATTTGCTCGCCTAACCCACGATAAAAAGCTTCCGGCAATGCCAGAAGCTTTTTTAATGCTGCGACTGAACACGAACCAATTTGGCATATCGTGGTGTGTCGCTTAATCTTTTCAATGCCACATATCAACTAGTTGGAACGTTTGAGATGATGTATCACGCGATGAATCTGTTTGTGAAATAGGTACTTTTCACCCCGTTTTGCGTTATAATGGTAGATGAATTTAATTATAATATTAAGGGGAACATCATGGTTTCAGAACTCAAGACGTTAGTCACATTTTTCGGTGCTACTGGTGATTTGGCAAAGCGTAAGCTTTACCCATCAGTTTTTAACCTCTTCAAGAAAGGTTATTTGCAAGAACACTTCGCCATTGTTGGAACAGCCCGTCAAGACTTGACTGAAGATGAATTCAAGCAACTGGTGCGCGACTCAATCGCTGGCGCAGCAGAAGACAAGGCACAAGCCGAAGCCTTCATCGAACACTTCTCATATCGTGCCCACGACGTCACGGATGCGGCGTCATACGACGTTTTGAAGTCAGCAATCGAAGAAGCTTCTGACAAGTTTGGTATTGAAGGTAACCGTATCTTTTATATGTCTGTTGCCCCACGTTTCTTTGGAACAATCGCCAAGTATTTGAAGTCAGAAGGTTTGTTGGCCACAACTGGTTATAACCGTTTGATGATTGAAAAGCCATTTGGGACATCATACGAAACAGCTGAAAAGTTGCAAAGCGAATTAGAAAACGCCTTTGATGATGACCAATTGTTCCGTATTGACCACTACCTTGGTAAGGAAATGGTCCAAAATATTGCGGCTTTGCGTTTTGGTAACCCAATCTTTGATGCAGCCTGGAATAAGGACTACATCAAGAACGTACAAGTGACATTGTCAGAAGTCTTGGGTGTTGAAGAACGTGCTGGTTACTACGATACAGCCGGTGCTTTGCTTGACATGATCCAAAACCACACGATGCAAATCGTTGGTTGGTTGGCCATGGAAAAGCCTGATTCATTCACTGACAAGGACATCCGTGCCGCTAAGAATGCTGCCTTCAACGCTTTGAAGATTTACAACGAAGAAGAAGTGAACAAGTACTTCGTGCATGGCCAATATGTAGGTGGTGATTCTGCTGAATTCAAGCCATACCTTGAAGAAATGGACGTGCCAGCTGACTCAAAGAACAATACGTACATCGCTGGTGAATTGCAATTTGATTTGCCACGTTGGGAAGGTGTGCCATTCTACGTGCGTTCAGGTAAGCGCCTAGCTGCTAAGCAAACACGTATTGATATCGTCTTCAAGGCTGGTACTTTCCAATTTGGCGCAGCGCAAGAAGCCCAAGAAGCTATCTTGTCAATTTTGGTTGATCCAACAGGTGGTATCGAATTCAAGATCAACTCAAAGTCAGTTGAAGACGACTTTAACACACGTCTCATCGGTCTTGATTGGCAAGTGTCAGAAGAAGACAAGCTTAACACACCTGAACCATACGAACGTATGATTCATGACACGATGAACGGTGATGGTTCAAACTTCGCCGATTGGAACGGTGTTGCCATTGCTTGGAAGTTCGTTGATGCGATCTCAGCTGTTTACGCCGCTGATAAGGCACCACTTGAAACTTACAAGTCTGGTTCAATGGGACCAGCCGCCGCTGACAAGTTGTTGGCAAATAACGGTGATGCTTGGGTCTTTAAGGGCTAAAAGTTAATTCACATCTAAAAAGGTTGACGCAAATGCGTCAACCTTTTTTGTCTACTTGTTATCAGGTTATACAAACAAATGAAGAGCCATCGTTCAGATGAAAAAGTGAAGCACTACTTTCGCTACTTTACGATAACGTCAGAATAGCAATAACGAGAAACATCGTTATAATCAAGCGTACGATGTGGTGAACCAGATGAAATTGCTGCTGATAACCGTTTAAAAAAGCCATCAATTGAAATAGTATTAACGCAGTGATAGTCATCGATCTAAATAGCGTTTCAGACAACAACAAAGCACCTAGCATCATAAGGCTACTCAAACCAATGATCATGTTGGTCAAACGATATGTCACTAAGAAATTTTGGCAAGCAGCAACCAACATTAAAATGGCGTAACTGCCTAATATAACTTTCAATATAATGACCATTACCGCTCCAATCACTCGTTTTTTATAAATATAGTCATGATAACATCAATATCACATTTTATTAACATCATTGCCAAATCGGCACTCCTCACCTCAAAGCATCGTCACTTTTGCATTAACCAAAGCAAAACCCGATGTGATCAGTGGTCAACTGATCACATCGGGTTTTATAGTGCAACGAACTATTGAGACATGGTATTGGGAGGATACTGCTACTCAGACTTCCGTTGCACGAGCACGAACTTACTTTCTTGGATTACCAGATGTCACTGGCTTATCTTGAGAAACACCCAGTTGTGCATACAAATCATTCGTTGGTGCTGTTGTCCAACCCGTCACACGACCATTCACAAATTGTGCAGCAATGCCGACAGTTGTTGGAATGGTGTAAGCTTGATCTTCAACCACCAACTTTTGGAAGGCCTTGATATTCTTAGCCAATTCCGCTGCTGACTTTGAGTCTTGCGTCTCTGTCAAATTCTTGGTCAAAGCATCTGACACAACGTGACCGAAGTTATATTGTGCTGACTTAGCCCAAAGTTGGTCAAATGTTGGCACTGTCCCTTCTGACCAGCCACCATCTGTCAAATCCCAATCATTGTTGTTACCTGCTAGGATAATTGATTGCCAAGTAGCAGAATCAACTAACTTGTCTTGGTACAACTTCACATCAATACCGGCAGCCTTCCAAGCAGCAATGTAGGCCTTTGTTTTCGCTTCAGCTGTCGTGCTACCAGAACGGGCCAAGTAAGTTAGCGTCAAATGCTTGCCATCCTTGGCATAGTAACCATCATCACCCTTCTTATAACCGGCCTTTTCCAGATACTCGCCAGCCTTCTTTGGATCACCACCAGATTTGTCATGATAGCTCTTGATTGCATTGTTGTAGAATTCTTCCTTCGCTGGATCTTTAGACATCAACGTTTTAGCTGGTTGATCAAAGCCATTGCTATACTTCTTTGTCACATCACCGACGTTCATTGCATAACCAACCGCTTTACGCACATTAGCATCTTGCAAAGGTGTTTGGCGATCTTGGACGTTGGTGCTCGTTTTCTTGTCAAAATGGCCTAAGTTAAAGTAAAGTTCCCAATAGCCCGAATCGTAATTACCAGTAGCGGCATAACCCTTGGCGTTGTCGTATTTAGACAATTGTGGTTGATCACCATTTTTCCAAAGTGAGATTGGGACACTCTTGACAATATCAAATTTCTGCTTTGCCAGATCGTTTTCTAACTTAGACTTATCTTGGTTAACGTAGAAATTAATTGAATCAAGTCGCGCTGGCTTACCCCAATATTCGCTGTTACGAACGTACTTAACCGTTGAATCAGTTGATACTGAGGCGACCTTAAACGGTCCAAATGACAATGGCGTCTTCGTTACTTTTTCTGAAGTTGCTAAGTCTTTTGACGCCACATTTTTCAAGTCATGATATGGCATGGCGTAAGCTGGAACACCATCACCCCAATCAGCTGCGGCTGGTAAACTCGTATAACTCACGGTCAACTTTTTACCATCGGCACCATCATTAAGTTTAATACCTGAAATATCTTTTGCTTTACCATTTTGGTAGTCAGCTAACCCTTTAATGTTTAAATAAGAGCTCGTAAAGCTACCGGCAGCGACTTCATTAGTTGCTAAAGTTTGTAATGAGAACAATACATCTTGGGCAGTTACCGGCTTCCCATCAGACCACTTAAGGTTATCTCGTAACGTAATCGTTACGGTCTTATTGTCCTTATCAGCCTTATAGTCAGCTGGACCACCGTTGATGATTTTACCATGCTTGTCAGTATAGAAAAGTGAGTTACCACCAGCAGGACCAAGTTCTTGTTGTACTGATGACCACTGTGCAAATTCTGAATACCCTGCAAAGCTGACTGGATCAGATGCAGTACCTGGTATTGTAACCGACAGGTTGCCACCCTTCATTGGTGACTTCGGGTTCTTATAATCCCCTTTAAACGACCCAACACTGACGGCTTTACTCGTCGTAGCACTTTGATTTGACTGGCTGGCTAGAATAGCAAATCCGGCTCCCGCAACAACAACAAGACCACCGACACCAAAGGCGACTTTTTTTCCTGTACTTACCATATCTCTCTCCTCATTCATTTTTAGACCGTTAACAAGATGTTTCGTGTCACAATTATTATAAATATATCACCGTTTTTCATATTGTCAACACTTTATTTTAATTATATTTTAATTCAATGCTTGTCTTTGATCCATTGCGCGACGCGCAACTTGTCCCAAAACTACAAAACCAAATGTGAGTATGATGAGGATAAGTGTGACCGGCACCCATAACCACCACCGCACATAAATCGTTGAAGCAGACCCATTCAAGACCATCAACATCGACCCTAGCGAACTGGTCCCTTGCTTCAAACCAAAGCCCAAGAATGTCAATCCCGTTTCAATCCCGATTGACCCCGCCAGTGTTAAAGCATAATCCGAAATAATGGTTGATGAAATATTGGGCAAAATACCCGAAAATAAAATTTTATACCAGGGTGTTCCTGAAATTTTGGCTGCTTCAACGTAATCACGATTGACTTCCGACAATGTTAACGTCCGTACCAAGCGAACGTTGGCCGGCCAACTAATGACGGACAAAATCATAATCAGGCTCCAAATCGACACCCCTTTAGCCGTGGCAAAGATAATCGCCAACACCATGATTAACGGCATAATCAGCCAAAAATCAATCACACGCATTGCAATCCAATCGACCCAACCGCCAAAATAACCAATCATCATCCCAAAAACAATTGAAATCACGGAAATCAACGTCGCTACCCCGAACCCAATAATGATGGAATTCTTCGCTGAGGCAATTAATGTCAAAATAAAGTCAGCTCCAGAATCCGTGGTACCGAGAATATGCCCGTTGGTTAACGGCGGTAAGTTCGCATTTAAAATGCTACTCATCGTCCCAATATCACTCGGCACAAAAAATTGCCCAATAAAAATAAATAAGAATAACGCAATGAGTAAAATTAGAGCAGTCAAGCCCAGTCCATCACGTTCTAGTTCACGCCAAAAATTTTTCAAAAATTTTTCGCCAAAACGACTTTTTTTCGTTGCCATAGCGCCTCCTTATTTCACACGAATACGCGGATCAACCCACGCAGAAATGATGTCAGATAACAACCCACCCAAAAGGGCTAAGAAGCCTTGTAACAGCATTAATGCGGTAATCACCGTGTAGTCACGACCACTCAACGCTTGCACGAATAAGGCCCCAATCCCTGGATAACCAAAGACGGTTTCCGCAAACATCGCCCCAGCCAACACGCCCGTAATGGCATAACCAATACCGGAAGCAATTGGCAAAAAGGCATTTCTTAAAATGTGCTTGCGGAAAACATCTTTAATCTGCACCCCTTTGGCACGTGCTGTCCGCACATAGTCTTGGGCTTGCTGATCTAACAAATTCGATCTGAGGTATTGAAATACCCCGTTCGTACTAAAGAGGGCAATCGTAAAGCCAGGCAAAAAGGCATAACGTAAGTTACTGAAAAAATTCACCGCAAAATTCTTAGTGTCATCAATTCCTGTCCCTGAACTTGGGAAAATCGGAATAATATACACAAATAAAATCATCATGATGAAGTAGAACACAAAGGACGGCACCGCTGACGTCAATGTATTCCAAACAATTAACGCCCGATCAATCAATTTGTTTTCGTGACGAGCAGCGAGCAACGCTTGCGTAATCGCTAATAAATACGTGAGAATTGTTGCTAAGATACCCATCGATAGGGTTGGCCAAAGGCGTTGCTCAATCAAGCGCGTGACTGACCAGCCCTTATTAACCGTATAAGAGGTGCCTAAATCACCATGCAAAACATGGTCGACCCAACGGATATATTGCTCATACCAAGGTAAATCAAGCCCGGCTGCGTGTCGCATCCGTTCAATTGTCGCTGGATCAGAATTTGGGTTCAGGTTCCCGTAAAACGGATCTCCCGGCATCAATTGTGCCAACATAAAAATCAAAATCGACACCAAAATCATCTGCGGAATCATAATCAAGACACGGCGTAGTATTGTTTGTAGCATAATTATCGTGCCTCCTTTTTCACAGCAGCAAAGTGGGTATCTGTAATAGCCTGCAAATCAAAGGCACGCAATAATTGCCCTTGTTCGCGGTAATAATCCAACTTGCTTTCCTCAAACTCCGCTTCAAGCGCCTTACGACGTGCACGGTTGGCATCGCGTTGACTGACATCCAAACTTGGAATAGCTGAGAGTAAGCGTTTTGTATAAATATGCTGCGGATGCTCGAAAATATCGGCCGTTGTACCCATTTCGACAAAGCGCCCTTGGTGCATAATGGCAATATAGTCCGTCATGTATTTCACCACACCTAAATCATGGGAAATAAACAAAAAGCTAATCCCAAATTCACGTTGAATTTTCTTCATAAAATTCAGCACTTGCGCTTGCACCGACAAATCCAACGCCGATACTGGTTCATCAGCCACAATCAAACGTGGATTGGTTGCCAAGGCCCGTGCAACGCCAATTCGTTGCCGCTGACCACCAGAAAACTGGAACGGATATTGTGTCACTGTCCGTTCTGGCAGGCCAACAATGGCCAATAATTCTAAAACACGCGCATCAATCGCTTCTTGCGTAAAGAGTCGTTCACCGTTCGCTCCAGCGCCAATTGTCTGTGGCACACCAAAGTTTTTTAACGGCTCCGCAATAATTTCACCGATTGTTTTACGCGGATTCAGACTAGATTGACTATCTTGAAACACCATTTGTACATCTTTGTTGTAATGCAGATGCTTTTTTTGCTTAATCGTTGTCACATCTTGGCCATCAAATAAAATTTTGCCACTGGTTGGATTTTCTAGCCCAACAATCGCCTTGCCAATCGTCGTCTTCCCCGAACCAGATTCACCAACTAAGCCATACGTTTTCCCTGCTTCAATGGTAAAAGAAACGTCATCTACCGCCTTAATGTTACCTGTTACCCGATTAAAAAAACCTGAGCGAATCGGATAGTAAACTTTCAAATGCTCAATTTTAACCAGCTCACTCATACCTCACCTACCTTGTTAAAATCATCCGTAAATTCAAATGTTTGCCAAGCCGTCCCTCGTACAAAATGATTGGGGCCAACTTCATGCAACGTGTCAGCCACAGGTGCATTGACGACGTCGTCATCAAGCCATGGCAAACGTTGTAGGAACAAGTCTTTACTATGATCCATGTCCTTCAAAGCTGGTACAGTACCTGGAATTGCATACAACGCCTGCCCAGGGGCAACATCTGACGGATCCGCTCGTAACAGCGAGCGTGTGTAAGGGTGCGTTGGTTGCGTAAATAAGTCATTAACCGGCGCTTCTTCAACAATTTGCCCGGCATACATCACGGCCACTTTATCGGCCATCGCCGCCACGACACCTAAGTCATGCGTAATGAGTAAAATACCGGCATTCTTTTTGAGTTGAATTTCTTTAATTAAGTCTAGAATTTGTGCTTGTATGGTGGCATCTAACGCCGTTGTTGGCTCATCCGCAATAATCAAATCCGGTTCATTGGCCAGGGCAATCGCAATCATCACTCGTTGTCGCATCCCACCAGATAGCTCGAGCGGATATTGTTGCGCGACGCGCTTCG
>ERZ507021.186-NODE-186-length-33968-cov-7.83484_pt1 | contig 33968 bp, 33 predicted proteins | sample MGYA00512877_ERZ507021 | MGnify/ENA metagenome assembly ERZ507021 | reverse complement strand
GGCTCAAAACGCCGTCATGGCTAGCTACGCCTTCGGCTTCGCACTTGCTGCGCGTCGCCAGCCCCATCCGCCGCAGCTTGCGGAGCACTTGGCACGGGGGAGCACCGACCAGTTAAACCGTCGGCGCGGCCTTTTCATCATCCGTCATCACCGACACCTCTGCCGCCTGGGGACCATTCTTCCCCTCCACAACGACGAACTGCACCTTCTGCCCCGTATGCAATGTCTTATACCCCGCATCCACGATCCCCGTGAAATGCACAAAGACATCACCCTCCGTGGGCGACGTGATGAAACCAAACCCGTGGTGCTCATCAAAACTCTTAACGACGCCATACAACATCGTATTCCCTACTTTCTCTTATGCTTCTAAACCAGTCTGCTCAGTTTCCGGAAAAGCAGCTGCGACGATCTTTGCGCACCGCCCGCACAATTCCGGATAGTGCGCATCAACGCCGATATCTTCCCGCGTCATCCGGCAACGCGGGCAAACTTCGCCCGGCGCGTGGGTGACCACAATAGCCGCATTCTCGTACGTATCCGCTTCATCCGGCTTAGCAGCATCCGGGGCCGCAATCGTCAACTTAGAAACGATCAGCAGCTGCCGGACATTCGTGTTCAAGTCAGTCAGCAGTTTAGCCAGATGCGCATCCGGATAAACTGTCACCGCCGCTTCAAAGGACTTGCCGATGACCTTGTTATTCCGGGCTTCTTCCAAAGATTTCAAGACATTAGTCCGGAACTGCATAAATTCATGCCATTGGGCCAAGGTATTCTCGCTATCGGGATACTGCTGCACCACCGGCATATCGGCTAACGCCGCATAGTCGGTGTCTTCCTTCAAGAAAGTCCAGATTTCTTCCATGGTGTACGGCAGAATCGGGGTCAATAAGCGGGTCAGCGCATTCAAGGCGGCATACATCACCGTTTGCATCGCCCGCCGCTTCGGATCGTTCGCTGCTTCAATATAAACGACATCCTTGGCAAAGTCCAAGTAGAAGGCGGATAAATCGTTGGTCAAGAAGGCATTAACGGTCTTGAACACTTTAGCGAAATCATAGGCTTTGTAGGCATCCAGGGATGTCTGCACGACTTGATTCAACCGCAGCATCAGATATTGATCCACGGTCCCCAATTCGCCAAAAGGCAACGTGTCGTGTTTGGGATCGAAGTCCGTCGTGTTGGCCAGCATGAAGCGCATCGTGTTCCGAATCTTTCGGTAGCTCTCAGCCGTCTGCTGGAGAATACCCATGGATACCGGCACGTCAGCACTGGCATCCACTGAAGCAACCCAGAGCCGAATAATGTCAGCACCCATCTTATTGGCCACATCCGTGGGTGAAATGCCGTTACCGGCCGACTTGCTCATCTTGTGGCCCTTGTCATCCATAACGAATCCCTGGGACACCAGTTGGCGATAGGGCGCATGACCAGTCACCGCCACGCCAATAATGATACTGGCGTTGAACCAGCCTCGATATTGATCAGAACCTTCCAGATACAGATCCGCCGGAAAGGATAATTCCGGTCGCTGATTCAGCACCGCTTGGCTGGACGAACCAGAATCGAACCAGACATCCATGATGTCCTTTTCCTTGGTAAATTTGCCATTGGGCGAGCCGGCGTATGTGAAACCGGCCGGCAGCAAGTCCTTTGCCTCGCGCTGGAACCAGATATTAGAACCGTACTGGCCGAAGAGATCTGCCACATGCTTGATGGTTTCCGGAGTGATGATTGGATCGCCGTTTTCGGCGTAGAAAATCGGCAGCGGCACGCCCCAAGCCCGTTGCCGGGAAATGACCCAGTCGCCCCGGTCTTTGATCATGTTATACAACCGAGTCTTGCCCCAATCCGGCAAATAAGTGATCTTGTCGATTTCATCGAGAATCTGTTGCCGAATCGGATCAATGGAGGCAAACCACTGGGTGGTCGCCCGGAAGATGACCGGCTTCTTCGTCCGCCAGTCATGGGGATAGCTATGGGTGAAGAAGCTAAGCTTCAACAGACTGCCATTGGCCTTCATCTTGTCGGTAATGACCTTGTTGGCATCATCGTAGAACATCCCTTCAAAGCCGGGGGCTTCCTTTGTGTAACGACCCTGAGCGTCCACTGGCGATAGGATCGGCAGGTGATATTTCATGCCGACGTTGAAGTCGTCGGTCCCATGACCCGGAGCAGTATGGACCAGTCCGGTCCCTTCATCCAGCGTGACGTGGTTGCCCAGAATCAGCAAGGACGTCCGATCGTAGAACGGATGCTTGGCCGTCATATATTCCAGCTGAGAGCCCTTAAAGGTCTTCAGGATCGAAACATCTTGCCACCCCAACTGTTCCTTCACAAAGTCCAACCGGCCAGCGGCGACAACATACTTTTTGCCGTCTGCATCAACTTGGACATAATCAAACCGAGGATTGGCAGCAATCGCTTCGTTTGCCGGAATCGTCCAAGGGGTAGTAGTCCAAATGATGAAACGGGTATCCTTGTCCAACAAGCCCTTGCCGTCAACGACATTAAAGGCCACAAAAATCGACGGTGATTTCACGTCGTGATACTCTACTTCAGCTTCCGCCAGCGTGGATTCAGAAGAGGGAGACCAGAAGACCGGCTTCTTGCCCTTATAAATCAACCCTTTGGCAAACATCTCGCCAAAAACCCGAATTTCTTCAGCTTCATAGGCGGGATGCAAGGTAACGTAGGGATGATCCCAGTCGCCTAACACGCCCAAGCGTTTGAAGCCAGTGCGCTGCAGTTCAATTTGGCTCTTAGCAAACTTGGCACAGAGCTCCCGGTAGGCAGCCAGATCCATGGTCTTCCGGTCGACGCCCTGCTTCGTCAATTGCTGCTCGATCGGCAAACCATGGGTATCCCAACCGGGTACATAGGGTGAGCGTTTCCCGTTCATTGCGTTGAAACGAACGATAATGTCCTTACTGATTTTGTTCAGGGCGTGTCCCATGTGGATCTCGCCGTTGGCGAAGGGGGGGCCGTCATGGAGAATAAAGGTTGGCTTGCCTTCGTTTTTCTTTTGGATCTGCTCATACAGATGGTTGTCTTCCCATCCCTTTTCCCATTCTTTTTCCCGCACGGGCAAATTGCCGCGCATGGGGAACTTGGTCTTGCCCAAATTCAATGTATCTTTGATCCGCATACTGTCGCGTCCTTTCTGAAATAAAAAAAGACCTTACGTCTAGGACGAAGATCTCGTGGTACCACCTATGATTCGGGAGGTCACCCTCCCCTCAAGTTGATGGATAATGGCATCGCCCGATATCGGTGACTGATCGCATGCGGGGCAGAGCCGGTTGACCTTCCACCAATCGTCAACTCGCTGTGCGGATGCCCCTTGCATGTGCTGGTTCACATCATTTATCACAAAAACTATTTACTTTGGCCGCCGATGGGTGATCTCGCCACCATCTGGAAATTCGATAACCGGCCCGTTGTAGGTGCCGTCAGCGGTGAAATAATCCGGATCCATGGCCTGATTGTCGGCGTCTGGCTGCGCGGCTTGCGGGTCCGCGCTGCCTTTTGGGGCGGCATTCGCCGCCGGCTCTGATTGGTCCGGATCACCGGATGCTGCCGGGGCAGCACTGTCCGGCGCGGCTGACGCATCAGGAGTGGGCGCTGGCATCGGTTGCGGGGTTGCCGGAATCGGGCCCGCGCCATATTGGTTGTCGCCGCCGCTGGGTGTTCCATAATCCGGTGCGCCGGATTGACTCTCATCGAAGTTTAAACTACTCAGTTGGGGATTGTCAACCGTGTGCGGCGCATTGCCGGGTAATGCTTGGGGGGCCGGTGCCCCATTATCATCCGCTAAAAGATCATGCCACTCCGGGCTCTTGACGATTTCTAATTGGGATTCGAGCATCACTTGCAACCGTTGACGGAATATGCGCGTCTGCTTCTTCAGTTCGCCCGTCTCTTGGGTGATCTGGCGCGCTTTTTCAGATGCTTCTAGGAGAATATGATTGGCCTTGTCCGTGGAGTCGTCAACCATGTTCCGGGCCTGCTTTTCTGCTTCGCTTTGAATAATATTTGCCTCGCGCTGGGCGTTGCTCTTCACCCGATCTGCCGCATCTTGGGCGACAATGATCGACTGGTTCAAAGCGTCTTTCAAGTCCGTGAAGTATTGGACCTTTTCATTCGCATCTTGCAGCTCTTTTTCCAGGTCCGCATTCCGTTTCAACACATCTTGATAATCGCTGATGACTTGATCCAAAAACGCGTTGACTTCATCAGTATCATATCCCCGCAGTTTTTTGCCAAACTTCTTATTATGAATGTCCAACGGTGTTAGTGCCACAGTGATCCCCTCTTCATTTCCATTTATTTCCGCAATACGTTAACTGCCAACTTGATGCGGCCTTTCTTGGTCTGACCGGCCAGATCCGTGATTTGGATGCGGCCAAACCCGCGGACCGACACCACGTCCATCAAGCCGACTGTAAAGTCAGGTTTGGCGAACGTTTCCCAGTTCAGCTTAACCTTGTCACCCTCGATCAGTCCCTTAGCCCGTTGCCGAGACATGTGGTACACCTCACTGATCAAGGTATCCAGCCGCAAAGACGACACCGTGGCCGACTCTGGCGCCCAGGCATCCTTGGGTGTAATCAGCGCAGTGTAGTCTGCCGGTTCCAACTGGACGTTGATCTTCCCTACCTTGGTGATTTCGTTTTGCACATAATCCGCCAAACTGGCTTCCGTGAAGAATTGCCAGTTAACGCCGTCAGTCATAATGTCGCCGAAAGCGTCCCGCTTCAAGCCAGAATTCACTAATGTCCCCAGAATCTGGGAATGACGCAGGGTAGCAAACTTTTGTGGATATTTAATATTAAACAATTGAACAGCAAAGTCGTCCTGCTCCGGGGTGAAATATTCCGGCGCAATGATCCCCCGCCGCCGTTCCGCAGCGCCATAACCGCCGTTGAAGAAATAGTGGACAATCCCGTGTTTGCCCACGATATCTTCGACAATGAACTGCTGGCGCGGATCCAGAAAATCGGTCAATATCGGCCGGTATTCCATATTGGCCCGCTCCATCCACTCGGATACATTATCGATGAATGGGGCCTCTTCCTTGCGGAAATGCTGATAAACAGTCGCATCCATGATTTTTCTTTACACTCCTCGCGTGCTTAGTAACCCACTACTAATCGTACGATCCACATATAGATAATATTCAATCCGCGGCCGAACAAAACCAGGCCGAGCAAAGCAAACAATGGCGCCATTGAGATCCCGAAGATGGGCGGAATGAACCGGTTAAAAAAGTTCAAGTACGGTTCCACGACCCGGGCAATCAGATTACCCACGCGGGTATTGAACACACTGGGAATCCAAGTGAGCAGCGCATAGATAATGATCAAGGCAGAATACGCATCGATGGCATACCCTGCGAATTGGAACACGATACCAAGAACATTGAGGAACTGAGCCACGGGCGTCACCTGCTTTCTTTACTGTTAATTATAGTCACTATCAAAATCGGTGTCAGTCCCGGCCACCAGGGAAGCAATATCGCCATCGACCTGGAAGCGCGGCGGGGTGACCAGAAAGATCTTATCGCCGACCCGTTTGATCTCGCCATGAATGGCAAAGGCAACACCAGTCAAGAAATCGACGATGCGGGCAGCGGAGGGTGCATCCACTGAATCGAAATTCACGATTACCGCCCGATTGTTGAGCAAGTGATTGCCAATTGTCTTGGTATCCGAATAAACTCGCGGTGCAAAGAGCACGATCCGGCTGGCAGTCTGCGGCTTAGCACTCAGGGCAATGACATTGCGATCATCACTCCCCGCCGCTGGCGGCGTTGTCCGCTCAGCTGTCTGATCGACGGGGTCATCAGTCTCCTCGTCATCTTCCGAGACACCGAAAAAACGATTCAATTTATCAAAAGCCATGGGGAAAACCTCCTTTCAGGAAAGCAGTACCGCTGCCATTACTGACGGTTGCGGCGTTTGAAGAACGGCGGCGTGTTGTCATCATCGTCATCGGTATTATTCACATTATTTTCCGGTTGATGAAAAATATCGAAGGCCGGCTTGTCGTCGTTCGTGTTCCGGTTAGCTCGCCGGTTCGTATGATTCAGCAGATTCCAATCGGACAAGGGATCTTCCTTCTCATTGACCCGATCAGTGTCATTGGCCGCGGCGGGGGCTGCCGAATCATTTTGCGCTGGCTGTTGCGGTGCGGCGGATGCGTGCTGGGTGTCCGCGGCCGGCGTTTGCGGCCCATGAGCCACCCGGCTGGCGCGATTGCCGCCCCGCCCCATTTGGGCATCCTCTGCCTTTTCTTTGGCCTGCAATTCCTTATCGTCAATTCCCGTAGCAATGACGGTGACCACCACTTCATCGCCCAAATTCTCGTTGATGGACGTCCCGAAGATGATGTTCACATCACTCGTTGCGGCGTCGGAGACGATGCTGGACGCATCTTGCGCTTCAAACAAGGACAGATCAGGGCCGCCAGTGATGTTCAGCAGTACCTGCTTGGCGCCATCAATGGACACTTCCAATAACGGTGAGGAAATGGCTGCTTTGGTGGCTTCCACAGTCCGGTTTTCGCCAGTGGCTGACCCGATCCCCATCAACGCGGACCCCTGATTCTCCATCACAGTCTTCACATCCGCAAAATCCAAGTTCACATACCCGGGTGACGTGATCAGATCCGAGATCCCCTGGACCCCTTGACGCAAGACGTTGTCCGCATCCCGGAAGGCTTCCAGCAGCGGCGTCTTCTTATCCACTGTTTCCAACAGACGATTATTGGAAATAATCACCAGGGTATCGACACTGGCTTTCAAATTAGCAATCCCTTCAGCGGCATTTCGTCCGCGTTTAGGACCTTCGAAGGTGAAGGGCCGAGTGACCACGCCCACGGTCAGCGCACCGGAATCTTTAGCAATTTTCGCCACAATAGGCGCTGCTCCGGTACCGGTACCGCCGCCCATACCAGCCGTGACAAAGACCATATCCGACCCCTTCAGGGCATCGGCTAAGACTTCTTCACTCTCGGCCGCGGCCTTTTGACCAATCTCCGGATTGGAACCGGCGCCCAAGCCGCGGGTCAGCTTCGGTCCGAGTTGAATCTTGGTTTCTGCCTTAGCGGCACTCAAAGCCTGAGTGTCCGTATTGGCGACAATAAATTCAACCCCTTGCACGCCCTCATCGATCATGCGGTTCACTGCGTTACCGCCGCCACCGCCGACGCCAATGACTTTGATCTTGGCGCTGGGGACTTCAGTATTTTCCATCTTGTAATCCATACGTGTTCCTCCTAATTATCTCGGCGATTAATCGAAAAAGTTGGTGAAGAGGTTTTTGAGCCGCTGACTCGTTTTCTTCTTCTTTTTCTTCGGTTCTGCAGGGGTATGAGCCGCCGGTTGACTCTGGGTTCGGGCCGGCTGGCTGGACGCCGCTGGGCGCTCTGTCGGTACCGGCCGGGATGGTGCCACGGTGGCCGGTCGACTGGGACTGCTCACCGGCCGGGCGTTGGCCGTGACAGGATCCACCACCTGTCGAATCAGCGTATCAATCTCCCCCAAGTGCGCAATATACGAAACAATGCTCAAACCCTGCGCGAAAGACGGATGCCTCAGGCCCATTTGATCTGGGATATACCGCTTCACTGGACGTTGATAAACCTTTTGCACCAGCTCGGTGACCCCGGGTAAAGCAGATACCCCGCCGGTGACGACAATGCCGCCAGGCAGGTTGAACGCGTGGACCTGGCTGAGACCCGTACCCAAACGTGCCAGAATTTGTTCCACTCGGGCTTGGATGATCTCGGCGAGATAGTCTTCGCCCACCATCTGGGGGTTGGTCTGACCAACGATGGCTACTGGAAATTGGTCGTCGCCGGTGACAAGTTCCGCGTCCGCGTTGCCGTATTCCCGTTTTAACCGCTCCGCGTTGGCCAAGGTCGTGTTCAATACGACGGAGATATCCTTCGTGATATAATCGCCGCCCTCGGGGTCTACGTGGGAGAATTTCAATTTATGATCATGAATAACGGCCGCCGTACTTTGACCGCCGCCCAGATCCAGAATGATCGTGCCAAAATCGGCTTCACCATCATCCAAAATCAATTGACCCAAGGCCATGGGATTAATAACCAAGCCAGCCAGCTGCAGCCCGGCTTGGGCCACTGCCTTGCGGGTATTGTGGATCACTGTCTTGGCCGCGGTAAACAGAATACCGTGGAACTCTAACCGCGTCCCAACCATCCCGCGGGGATCCTTGATGCCATCGAACCCGTCAACAATGAACTCTGATGGTAATACATCCACGATCTCCCGTTCTGGCGGAAGATTCCGAATCAGTGCTGAATTGACCACTTGGGCAACGTCTTGGGCCGTGATTTCACGGGATGGTTCCCCTACCGCAAAGATGCCGTCGCATTTCTCAATATTCAGCATGTTGGCCGGAATCCCTGCATAAACAGCATTGATCGGGACATTGGCCTTCTTCTCGGCGTGGGCAACAGCACTCTTGATGGAGGCGGCCGCCTTATCGATGTCGACGATCACGCCCCGGGATAATCCTTGAGACCGCTCACTCCCCACACCGATCACGTTCAATTGATTCTGAATCGATTCCGCCACAATTACCTTGATTGACGTGGTACCAATATCGAGTCCAACGATCACTTTGGACTTGTCCATGAATTGTGGCCTCCTTATTCTCCTTGTTTTTTGCGATTCATTGACTGTGTGTTGAAAGCGGCTTAACGCCCGCTGGACAGAACACACTTACTATATGAAATTCTAACACACCGCGCTGGCGGTAAGAAACCAATACCACTGATATTACGGATTCTTCGTGTCTTTTTCACTGCCCTTGGGGACGGCATAGGCCCCGACCTCCAGATCAACGATGCCGGCACCCTTCAATTGGGCCTTCATCGCCGGATAGTACGCCATCTTTTCCTTCAATGTGTTCAGATCGGCAATGACCTTGTTTTGATCATTCATGTACAGCATCACCCGATTCGGATTGGCCTTATCGCCGATGTCGTGAATCTCAGAAATATCGCCCTGCACGTGGGCGGCCAACGACGCATAAACTTTGACCGCCAATTTGATGTGCTGATTGCTGGTAAAATCAGCATACACCGGGTAATTCCCCACCGGCTTGCTTTGCCCGGCCGTGAGGACCACACCAGTGCTGAGAATCGGATAATAAATCCCGTTCTTGACCGTGTAACCCACCACCGGATGCTCCTTGACCCGCAGGACGATATCATTGATCCCGACACGATCAATGGCCGCGCTGCGCAGCAGGGGCATCCGCTTCAGTAAGCGGCCAGTATAGTCTTGCCGGTGCAGGAACAGATGAACCAGCCCGGCACCGCTGCGAATGCCGCTTTCATCAATGACGGCTTGATCCGCCGCAATGTTGGTCCCGGTGACTGAAATCTCCCGAACCCGGCTGAACGGCGTGAGGAAGTATCCGGCACTAGCCCCCACCGTCAACAGCACGGCCAGCACGATGAGGGTGTTTTTTACCAACCGGCTGAGCCGAGTCCGCTTGAGTTTCGGCAAGGTGGTCGATACATGCAACGGTTTGCGTTCCTGCCGCTGCGCTGTTTTTTGTGCTTTGACCTGTTCTTTGTGCAGATATTCTTCCCAAGGCTTGATCGTTTGCTGCGGATCAACCTGGGCGGGCTTTTTATCTCGGTGCGGCCTCATTGTGCTTACCCCCTTCCGCCGTGGTGGGCTAAATCGCTAATGAATCAAATCTTGCATGATGGCAATGATGTCATCAGACGCCTGGGGATGACCCAGCGCCAGTGTTGCGGTGTGCATCTTCTTTTGCCGATCGTCGTCTCCCATAATCACAGTGATCGCATTTAACAGTGACTTGCCGGTCAAATCTGATTCCGGCAGCAGGACCGCTGCGCCTGTACTCGCCATGCTTTGGGCATTCTTGGTTTGATGATTGTGCGTCACATAGGGCGACGGCACTAGGATGCTGGGAATACCCAGCGCTGTGATCTCGGCGATACTCGTGGCGCCAGCCCGGCCCACCAAAAGGGTGATGTCAGGCAGGATGGCTGGCATATTATCAATGTACGGGACCACTTTGACGTTGCCCGGCACTTTGATTGCCGCCAGTTTTGCCGTCACAGCCTCGTAATGGGCATTGCCGGTAACAAACAAAACTTGATAACTTTGGCCGGCAAAATCAGGGACGGCCTCAATAACCGCATTGTTGATCGGGGCGGCGCCGCGACTGCCGCCAAAGACCAAAACCGTCGAGCGGTCCGGACTCAAAGCAAACTCACTCAACCGATCATTGGGCTGCAGCCCCGCCACCTCCTGGGCACGCGGATTGCCGACCAGCGCAATTTTTTGCTGCTGATGCTTGAATTGGCCAGCGGCATCGGGGAAAGCAATCAGAATCTTGTCCACATAGTGGGCGAGAAATTTGTTGGTCACCCCAGCGATGGAATTCTGCTCATGAATCATTGTCGGGACATGGGCGCGCGCCGCCGCGTAAACAATCGCCGAGCTCACATAACCGCCAGTGCCGATCACGATATCCGGTTTGAAATCCCGGACCATCTGTTTAGCCCGGCGCACTGCCTGGATAAACAAAGTCACCGTGTGCACATTGTCCCACGTGAGGCGGCGCCGGAACCCTTGCAGTTCAATGGTCTCAAAGGGAATCCCGGCGGCGGGTACAATGCGGCTTTCCAGTCCCTTAGGTGTGCCGACATACATGACGGCATCCAGCAGCTGCCGTTCTTGCAGCCGTTTGATCAAGGCGAGGGCCGGGTAAATGTGACCGCCCGTACCGCCGCCGGATATCATCACTCTCATGCCGGATTCTCCTTAATGAACTGATTAACGTCAGCGATAAAGCGATCGCCCCGCTCTTCAAAAGTATGGAATTGATCCCAGCTGGCGGCCGCCGGCGAGAAGAGAACGACATCACCGGGCTTGCTCTCTTTCAACGCCACAGGCACCGCTTGATCCAGCGTATCCACGATATGCAGATCCGTGATCCCAGCCTTTTTCGCCACATCGGCCAGGAGCTGTTTCGTTTGGCCGTAAACGACCATCGTGTGCACATGGTCTTTCAGTAAAGGCAGCAATTTTTCAAACGTGAAGCCGCGATCCAAGCCGCCGCCAATCAGCACCACCGGCCCGGGGAACGAGCGCAGCGCCACTTCAGTGGAGACAATATTGGTTGCCTTGGAATCGTTATAGATCTTCCGAGACTGCCACGTCTCCACGTATTGCATCCGGTGCTTGACCCCGGGGAAGGTCTTCAGCACATGGGCAATAGCAGCATTATCGGCTTGGCCGGCTAATTTAGCCGCCGCAATGGCCGCCAGGGCATTCTCCACATTATGGGCCCCGGGAATGCGAATCTCGTCCGCCTTAATGATCGGTGTACCGCGGAAATACAACGTGCCATTTGCTAAGTAAGCCCCGTCCTGGGTCAGATTCTGGCGGGAAAACGGCACCACCTGGGCCTTGGTGCGCTGCGCCAACGCCTGCCATTCTTCCCGGTCCCAATTCACGACGAAATAATCAGCGGCGGTTTGATTGGCGACCATCTTCATTTTTGCATTGATGTAATTGGCCCGAGTCTTGTGGTAATCCAAGTGCGCAGAGTAAATATTCGTGAGCACGGCGATATGCGGGTGCAGCTGAGTCGTACCCGCCAATTGGAAGCTGGACATCTCAACCACCATCGTATCGTCGGGTCCGACCTTTTCTGCCACGGCGCTGGCCGGAATACCGATGTTGCCCGCTAAATAGGCTTTGCCCACCGACCGGTCTGCATTCAGCATCTCAGCGATCAGCGTAGTCGTCGTGGTTTTGCCATTGGTCCCGGTCACTGTGACCCAGGGCGCTTCAGAAATTTCATAGGCCAATTCCGGTTCAGTGATGATTGGAATCCCCAATTTTTCTGCCTTATCAACAAACGGATTGTCGTAAGGAATACCTGGATTCTTGACCATTAACGAGAAATCCTCGTCCAACAGCGCTAACGGCTGTTTGCCAGTGATCACCCGCACGCCCTCATCCAGCAAGGACTGCGCGGCGGGGTTCTGATCAAAGGGCTTAATGTCTGTTACCGTCACAAAAGCGCCCAGCTGCTGCAACAACCGGGCCGCGTTGGCGCCGCTCTTGGCCAACCCCATCACTAATACTTTCTTGTTTTGATACTGCGTTACCGTCTTCACGAAATTCGCTCCCTCTGCTACCAAATCATTAAGTATACAATGCCGCCAATGGCCCCCACTGTCCAAAAAGTGAGGACCACACGCCATTCGCTCCACCCCAGCATCTCGAAATGATGGTGGATCGGAGTCATTTTAAACAATCGTTTGCCGGTTAATTTGAAGCTGGCCACTTGCAGAATCACACTGGCCGTTTCTAAGACAAACACGATACCCACTAGGAGCAGCGACCATTCACGATGGAGCATGATCGATACAGCAGCAAGTAAGCCGCCTAAGGCCAAAGAACCGACATCACCCATGAAGATCTTGGCCGGCTTGTGGTTGAAAATCAGAAAGGCGGCCAACGCCCCGATTACGGCCAAGGTAATGTACAGCACATCAAGACGCTGTTCCTGCCAGCTGATCCAGGCATACACTGCGAACGCAATGATGCCCAACCCGCTGACCAGGCCGTCCAGCCCATCCGTCAGGTTGACCGCATTGGAGAAGCCCACGAGCCAAAACAGGCTGAACGCGGCGAAGAAGACGGCACTGCTCACCACCCCCAGAAACGGAACATAGAGGCTGAAGGGCATTTTTTCATTGAAGTAAACCCACAGGAAGACGGCACTGATGATGATTTGTCCCAGGAGCTTTTGCCAAGCCTTCAAACCCATATTCCGTTTATAAAAGAGCTTCAAGCCATCGTCCGCAAAACCGATCAACCCGAACCCCAGCAGAACGAGGAGCAGCACCAGCAAGGTGCGCCGCAGTTGGTGCGTCCAAGCGGCGACACCAATCACGGTGAGGCAGATGGTCACAATAAAGCCGATACCGCCCATTGTGGGGGTGCCGCTCTTTTTGGCGTGCCATTTGGGACCTTCTGCGCGGATCTTCTGACCTTCGTGATGGCGCCGAAAATAGCGGATCAATAACGGTTCCGCTATTGCGGTCAGCCCAAAGCTCACCAGTACTGTCAATAATGCGTTCATGATTCTCTCTCTCCACCTATCGGGGTTGTAATGTCACAGAAACGCGGCTGTTCGTCGTAATCACTGAATTCGCCGGGATGCTCTGTGCAACGGCGTAGCCAGTACCCGTAAAGTTGACCTGGATACCGGTAATTTGCGCCAGTTTCAAAATATCATTTTTCGACCACCCTGTCACACTGGGCATCAACGCGGCACCATCCGTTAAGAGAACCGCTCGCTGACCGGCCAGTACACGACTGTTTGCCTTGGGCAGCTGCTGGACAACTTCAGTGCCGCTGCCCACCAGGACTGGTGTCAAACCAGCGTTGGCCAAAGCCTCTTTGGCTTCCGCAGTCGAATGATTGGTCACATTGGGCATGGTCACTTGTTTCGTGGTCGCCCCGCTGCTGGTCTGACCGTAACTTAAGACTCGGGTCATCAGCGGTTTGAAAATACTCGACAGGATCGTTTCAGCCGGGGCGGTCATCTTTTGGGGCTGCTGCATCGTGATGTACAGGATGTATTGCGGGTCGCTGGCCGGGGCCATCCCGACCACCGAGAAAATGTAATTGCTGTCGCCGGTCAAATAGCCGCCGCCCTTAGGGTTGGCAATTTGGGCCGTCCCAGTTTTCACAGCTAAGTCTACCCCCGGCAGCTGATAAGCTGTCCCGGTCCCAATTTGTTTATTGTTGACGACCTGGCGCATTTGGTCCAAGACGTTAGCCGCCGTGGCGGCAGAAATCGGTCGGCCCACTACTTTGGGCTGATACGTTGTGGTTTTGCCCGTCAGCGGATTCTTGATCTTGCTGACAATTTGCGGCTGGACCATCTTGCCGCCATTAGCAATGGCCGAGAAGGCCTGCATCATTTGCATCGCGGTGACGTTGATGCCCTGGCCGAAGGCAGTGTTAGCCTGATCGATGGCCCGGCTGAACTGATACATGCCGCTCACTTCGCCCGGCAAGGTGATACCGGTCTTTTGGCCCATGTGAAAACGCTCCAGATACTTTTTCCACGTCGCCGCGCCCATCAATTCTTCCAGATGGACCATCCCGACGTTGCTGGACCGGGGCATCACCTGACTAAAGGGAATCGTGCCCCAGCCGGAATAGTTCCAGTCGCGGACGGTGCTGCCGTCCAAAGTGACCGCCCCGGATTGGTAAGTGGCATTGGGATTGTAGTGACCGGAATCAACCGTAGCGGCCATGGAGATAACCTTCATCACCGAACCAGGCTCATAGGCGTCTTCCACGAGGGTGTCCCGCCAGACATTGCCCAGGCCCTGCATCGTCGCGGCGTCAAATGTCGGCCGCTGACTGGCCGCAAGAATCGAGCCCGTCTTGGCGTTCATCAAGACCGCGTTGAGCCCCACCGGTTTGTACTTATCCTGAACGTTTTGCATCAGCGTCTCCAGGTTGTTTTGCAGCCGGGCATCGATCGTCAGGGTCATATTGTCGCCGTCTTTCGCCTTTTTGGTGACGATCTTGGACATGGGCAGTTCATAACCGTTAGCATCCGTTTGGATCTGCTGCCGGCCATTGACGCCGGTAAGCTGGCGGTTGAAGTATTTTTCGATCCCCATAACCCCGGTCAGCTGCGCATTACTGTCCTTAGCTGTGTCCTTGGCATCTTTCAATTGGGCAATCCCAATGATATGGCTGGCAAACGTGCCATTAGGATACAGCCGTGCTGGTTGGGCGCGGAAGTAAATCCCGGTGAGCTTTTGTTTGTCGATTTGATTTTTGGTGGCTAAATCAATATTTTTGCCGGCATTGCCGAATTCAACCTGAAATGCTTTTTTGGATTTCGGTGATAGAATCTTTTTGATTTGTGCAGCGGAAAGGCTCAAGTATTGACTGAGTACTTGAGCGGTTTTAGCTTTATCCTGAACATAAAGCGGTTTGTCATCAATGCTCACATACTTGCGATCTACCACGGCAAAAATGGTATAGACATTGGAATCTTCGGCAATGACGTCTCCGTTGCTGGCGTAAATTGTGCCGCGTTTAGCCTTCAAAACCGTTTCCTGCGTGTACTTGCGGCGCGTCCGATCAGCCAGATTGACCCCATCGATCTGCCCGCTCACCGTGATATAAAAAAAGCGAAAGACGACCAACCCGAAGAAAAGCAGGATCGCAGCCAGCAAAAGGATGCCGACGATTTGTCGATTGCGCCGTGTCTTCGGGTTCGGGGACTTTCGTTGCGGATTCATGGGCTTCATTTACCGATGTTCCTTATATTGCCCTCAATCAGCGTCAGACCGTGGGCTTTGGCAAATTCATTCAACCGTTGTGAACTCGTTAATTCACCGATCTCTTGCTGGAGGTCATTATTTTGACTCTTTTTATTATTGATTGTCGTGGTTAAGTTTTGATATTGGCGTTGGGTGGTGGTAAGACCCACTTGAGTGCTGACGAGGGTGATCATGAAGAACCCGCAAACTGCGGCAATTGTCGTAATCAAGACCCGTTCCAGCCCGCTTAACGGCACCCGTTTCGGGATTGCCTGGGGTTGGGCCTGCGGCTGCTGGTGGGGGGTGGGTACTTCTTTTCGTTGGGGTACCGCACTGCCCTGCCCCCAATTGAGATCCTTCTGTTCAATCATCATCAACAACTCCTTACACCAATTTTGACTGGATTAATCCTTTTTTACTTTTTCTGCGATTCGTAAACGGGCGCTGTGCGCCCGCCGATTAGCGGCCAGTTCTGCAGCATTGGGCCGAATCGGTTTGCGGGTGATCATCTTGAGATCCACGTCCGCTGGTGTTCCCAATACCGGCAGGTCAGGCGGCAAATCGCTGGTGGCGTGCCGCTGCATAACGTGCTTCACGATTCGATCTTCCAGCGACTGGAAGGTAATGACGCTTAGGCGGCCGCCCTGCCCCAACACGGCGACTGCCTCTTCCAAGGAATCTTCCAGTGCGCCCAGCTCGTCATTGACGGCGATCCGGATTGCTTGGAAGGTCCGCTTGGCCGGATTGCCGCCCGTTCGCCGGGCAGCTGCCGGAATAGCTTCCTTGATCACGTCCACTAATTCCCCGGTGGTCGTGATCGGCGCACTCTCTCGCCGGGCGACGATGCGTTTGGCAATCGCCCCGGCGAAACGTTCCTCACCATACCGATGAATGATGCGGCTCAATTCCCGCTGCGACCATTCGTTGACAATGGTTTGAGCCGATAGTGCCTGACTCTGATCCATCCGCATATCCAGCGGACTGTCGAAGCGGTAGCTGAAGCCGCGGTTGGGATCGTCGAACTGGGGCGATGAAACCCCCAAATCATAAAGCACGCCAGCAATCGGGGCAGTGGTCACTTGATGGAGCACCCGGGCAAGATGACGAAAATTATCATGCACCAGTACGAGCTGGTTCGCTGCGATTTCTTTGGCAAATCGATCTTTGCCTGCCGTAATAGCGGCTTCGTCTGCGTCAAAGGCAATGACTTGGCCGGTGCCGGCAAGAGTGGCTAACAGCAGTGCGGTATGTCCGCCCCGGCCGAAGGTCGCGTCCACGTAAGTACCGCCTGCCTGGACGGCCAAGCCGTCGACCGCTTCCTGCCGTAATACGGTGTGATGCACAAAAGTCACAGTCCGTGGCTCCTTTCTCAAAGATCAATATCCATCAGGTCTTCGGCTAATGTATCAAAATTGTCCGCCGATTGGGCCATGTACGCGGTCCAAGTCGGCGCATCCCAAATTTCGATTCGGCTGGAGACGCCAACGAAAACACACTCTTTCGTTAATTTGGCGAACCCCCGCAGGGTATCCGGCACATTGATCCGGCCTTGTTTATCCAGCGTGACTTCCGTCGCGGCGGAATAAAAGAAACGGGTAAATGCGCGGGCGTCCTTTTTATTCGTGGGCAAATGAGCAAGCTGCTCTTGGATTCGCTGCCATTGGGCCAGCGGATAGCCGAACACACATTGGTCTAAGCCCCGGGTGACAACGAAAGACGCGCCGAGTTCCGTTCGGAATTTGGCCGGCACGATCAATCGTCCTTTGGTGTCAATTGTGTGGTGATATTCACCCATCAGCACGCACATCACCCCCAGATAACCCGATGTTTTCAGTTTACCACAATCCCCCACTTGCCACCACAATCCCCCATAAAATCAGGCTTTTTTTCCAATTTCGGAACATTTTACCGTTCATTCGTGTGAACATGCGCACATATGGTCGTTTCCCGAACGATGACGGATTTTTTTCACTCCATGTGCTGCGCCGATTCGAAGCAATGGCCTGGGAGAAAACTATGACTTTTTGATACCCCTGTATCCGAAAAGAATGCTGCCCCAGTGACAAAAAAAGCCAGCCAGCTGATTGCTCAGCCGACTGGCAAAAAACGTTCTAGATACGGTCAATGATCCACAACACCAGCGCAAAAACATACCACACCGCACTGAGCAGCGCCAGATAGCGCCACAAACCGCGGAAATACTCGCCCAGCAGCAGATCCCGATCACGGATGATACGAATGACCAAATAAATCAAGCCAAAAGCCACCCCGGTCAAGACACAAATCGGTAACAAACTCATCCCGATGCCACCGGTGGGATAAGTCAATATAAAAACACCGAGAAATTGGGGCAGCACCAGCCAATTGACTAAATGCACGGGCCGCCCCTGCCACCGTGCTGAAAGATAGTTATAACCGCCTCCGCCGACGACCAGCAGCACCGGCAAAAAACCAAGGCTGACCCAATTACCCATGACGTACCCTCCGAAATTGAATTGAAAGTTCTTTCAATCAATAGTAAACTAAGCCCAGCAAGAAAAACAAGGTGGGATATAAGTTGAAAAAAGAACGCAGCACGTTTGACAAGATTTTACGCGTATTTATTTGGTTGATGCTGCTTTTCTCCGTCGGCTCAGTCGTCATCGGAGCTGTCTACTATTTGGCTAACGCGCCAAGGTAGGCGCGACGACCGCGGTATCGCCAAACCACTTCTTGGCTAGCCGGGTGATCGTGCCATCAGCCGCCGTGGCCCGCAAGGCGGCATTGATTTTGCGCCGCAATTGGGTATCCTGTTTGCGCATCCCCACAGCGAATTCTTCGCTGGGAAAGCCGCTGGTCAGGACCTGGTAAGCCTTGGGATCCGCTGAATGGGCAATGGTATACTCGCCAAAGACGGAGTCTAAGACGAGTCCCTGAATACGGTTTGCTCGTAAGTCAATAAATGCATCATTATAGCTGTCGTACAGGATGGGGGCATTGCCCTTGATCCTGTTTTTTAGTATCTTCGGCTGATCGTCAATATCTTGAGCAGCTGATGAGCCGGTTTGGGCCCCGACGACCTGCCCCTTCAGCTGGGCAATCGAGCGAATACCGCTCTTTTTAGTCACTGCCACCACCTGCTGATTCACGAGATACGGCAACGAAAAGGCCACGTGCTGTTTTCGCTGAGCCGTTTCGGTATAGCCGTTCCAGATGAGGTCGATCGTGTGGTTGCGCAGCTCAGTTTCTTTCATATCCCAATCAATCGGTTGGAACACCATCCGCAAATTAATTTTTTTGCCCACCGCCTTGGCCAAATCAATATCAAAACCGGTCAGCTGGCCATCCTTGGCCCGGAACCCCATGGGAACAAACGTTTCATCCAAGCCCACAACGACGGTACCCCGCTGCTCGATCTGCTGGGTAGCGTCTCCCTTAGGAATGCGTCGGGCGCAGCCGCTGAGAGTCCCCAGCAGCATCCCGCCTGTCAGTAAAACCAGCAACCAATTACGCAGAAACTTGGGCATCGTCATCCCTCCCCACTGTGATCACCCGCGGTTGAATCTGATCAATGAACGGCATGTCGTGGGTCACGATCAACTGGGTCATCCCTTGCCGGGCAAATCCCTTAATCAGTTGGGCAACATCGGCAGTCATCGCCGGATCCAGGGCGGAAGTCGGCTCATCGTAGGCCAGCACGGCCGGCTGCAGGGCCAGCGCGCGGGCAATGGCCACCCGCTGCTGCTGACCACCGGATAGTTGATACGGATAGTCCCGGGCGTGGTCGGCTAGGCCTAACTGCGTCAGCAATTTTTCAGCCGCTTGGGTCGCTGCAGCCCGATCGGTATGCTGGGCGTAAACCGGTCCAATCAGGACGTTAGCCAAAACATCCAAGTGCGGAAACAATTGGAAATCTTGGAAAACGACGCCGACTTTACCGGCATCAGCGCGATTGCGAAACGGGTCAATGGGTGTCCCATTCAACAGCAGTTCGCCGCTGTCGATTGGTTCTAAACCGGTAATCATCCGCAGCAGGGTCGTTTTGCCTGCCCCGCTAGGTCCGACAATACCCAGTGTGTCGCCATCCTGAATGGTCAAATTAAAGTTGCGGTAGATCACCCGGTTGCCAAATGCTTTGTTGATATTTTTCAATTCCAGCATACGCTTTTCCTCCTTCGTCTTAACGATAATAGGCATAGTGCTTTTCCAAGGACCGCAACCCCCAGGTCAGCAGGGCTGTCAGCGCCAAGTACACGATGCCCACCAACACGAGCGGAATCAAGGTGACATCCCGGGCCGCCGCGATGTTCCCGGCACGAAGCAGGTCACCAATACCCAGGACGTAAACCAGCGAGGAATCCTTGACTAGATTGATTACTTCGTTGCCGACGGCGGGAATAACGGATTTAACCACTTGGGGTAATACGACCAAGCGGAAGGTTTGCAGGGGAGTCAGCTTTAAGACCTTGGCGGCATCGTATTGCCCTTGCGGAATCCCTTGCAGCCCGCCGCGGAAGATCTCGGCAAAATAGGCCGCATAGTTGAGAACGAAGGCTAGAAAAACTGCGCTCATCCGATCAAAATAAATCGAGACCATCGGCAGACCATAGAAGATAAAAATCAATTGAAGCAGCAGCGGTGTGCCCCGCATCAGCCACACATATGCGTTCAACACCCACTGCAACGGCCGCCAGCCGCTGCGCAGGCCAATCGAGACAACGATGCCCAACGGAATCGAAAGCACCAGTGTGGTGATGAAAATGATTAACGTCGTTTGGGTACCGGATAATAATGCCGGTAAAATTGATGCAATATAATGCCAATTCATGATGTGATCCTCCCTTTTCGCTTGTTCACGGAAACAAAAAAACGCCCTTAAGATCAATTCAATTGAATTGATCTTAAGGGCGTTTTGCGCGCTGTCCCACCTTATCTTCTCTGGAAAAAGAAATTTCCAGACTCTGCTCACCGGCTATCACCGGCTTGGTCGTTAACGGGACCGAACGGAGCCTCCTACTAAGATTCAGAGGTCTGAAAACAAGGATGTGGTTCACCCGACCGGCAGATTCCCTTGCACCTAACGGGAACTCTCTGAACTGCTTGCTTGGGTTACTCTTCCTCGCGCACTTTGCTATCTATGAAATTAAATGCAATCATAACGACTGCGCCGGTGCTTGTCAACCCCGGTGGAAAAGTTTTTGCCAAAAACCGGGTTTCTTGATCGCCAGCGGCAACAGTGGCACGTGGGGATCAACCAGACGATCCGTAATATTCCGAAAACACGTTCCGGCCGGTGATTGCGTATCAAAAACAATCGGTTCGCCCCGATTATCGGCAGTAATAATCGCGTTGTCATCTACCACGTAACCCAGCAGCGACAAGGCCAGCCGATGGGCAATCGCGGCGACATCCAGACTGGTGCCCGCAGCAATCATGGCGGCTTGCACGCGATTGACGATCAGGCGCGGCGCGATTGGCATTTTGTACGCTTCAATCAGACCAATCACCCGATCCGCATCGCTCATCGCCGAAATCTCTGGTGTCGTCACCACCAAAGCCCCATCTGCGCCGGCCAGAGCATTGCGAAAGCCCTGTTCGATCCCGGCGGGGCAATCGATCAGAATATAATCAAACTCACTGCGCAAAGCCGCCACAATTTGCCGCACAGCGGCCGGCGTCAGGACGTTTTTGTCTGCATTTTGGGCGGCGGGCAGGAGCACTAAGCGGTCTTCAAAGCGGGTATCCTTCACCAAGGCCTGGTGCAATGTTGCCCGGCCCTGGACCACGTCCACCACATCATACAGAATCCGATTACCCAAGCCGATCATAATATCCAAATTACGCAGCCCCAGATCCAAGTCCATGACACAAACCCGCTTCCCCAGCATGGCTAGGGCAGTGCCGATATTAGCCGTCGCAGTGGTCTTCCCCACCCCGCCTTTACCGGATGTAATCACCAATGAAATTGCTGGCACGGATCATTCCTCCATCTGGGCATACAGTCGCGGCCGAATTTGGCGCAAATTAATACATTCTGCATAATCGATCGCGTGCAAGTCATTCACGTACGCAAAGGCGTGCGGCGTCAAATGGGCGTTGCTGCTGTCCACGATGTCGACCATGTCGGCGATCCGTACCTGAGTTGCCTCGGTCAAGTCGCCGACCACGACCGCTTCCGCATCATCCGGATAGCCAGCATAAACGATTCCGCTAACTTCACCGATACAAAAAACACTCCCGCTGGCCTTCAACACACCGCCGTGGTGAATCGCCCCGATAAACAGAATATCACCGTCAAATTCTCGTTCCTGACCACTGCGAATGACACCAATGGATACCGGCACATGGGTCTGGCGCAATAAAGGCGACAAGTCTGCGGTAGTCACCACGTCTGCACGGAACGCCACGATTTCAAAATGGGGATACGCATCCAAAAGCGCCCTGATGGCCGTCTCCTGGTCTTCTGTCAGCAAGCGGTTGCCCGTGGTGATGACAAAATTAGCCTGCTCTTCCTGCAACGCCTGCTGAGCATCATGCACTTGATGAAACAATGCCGTCAAATCAGTCAGATTGTCAGTAAACGATGCCGCGTCGTCCAAATGAATTTCGTAACCGTCTTTGCGTCCTTTTAATGTGGCACTCGCCATAACTTTTCGCCCTTTCCGCTTGCCTACTGGTCACTGCGCCACCCGGCGAGCAGCCGCGCGCACGGTACATACACCGCTCCCGCGACCACCACGTTGGCCAGGATCGTCGGCCAAAGTACCTGACTGACAAACCCGACGAAGCCTTCCCCGCCAACGCCTAAGAAGCGATGTCCGAAGTATACCCCGCTCGTGACGACCACAATACTTATAAAGTATAACAGAACGGCAAACAGTCCGTTAACCGGCAAATAGTCCCGTACCCAACGGATTCCGTAGATTACTGCCGGAAAAGCCAACGCATAAAAACCGATGATGCCCGAATAGTACAAGTCATACAACAAGCCCAGACCCAGGCCCAGCACCAGCATCCGCCAATCCGTGGGCAAAGCGTACACCACGTAGACAAGCCATAATAACAACAAGCTCGGCGCAATCTGCCACCGCGGTGTGATCAATACCCCTTGCAGGGCAAAGGAAAGTGCTCCGTCCAGAAATAACGCGGTTAACCCAATGAGCGCGATCCGCCAAAAAATGCGTCGATCCATATTATTCCCCCTGTACGGCCCGGCTGATGACCGTGACCACAGAGAAATCATTCAGATCGGTGGCCGGCCGAACGTATACCGTCGCTGGCCGCCCATAATCGTCGTCTTTGACGCGGGTCACCTTGCCAACAAACAAGCCCTTCGGCGTTAAGCCGCCCAAACCGGAAGTCACTACGGTATCCCCTTTTTCAATCGTGTTTTTCGTATTGATCTGGGTCATGAGCAAGGCTTCATCATCCTTGTCGTAGCCAGAGATGATCCCATTGATTCGCTGGGACTTCTTGTTGACGATCTCCACCGCCGTGCGGTCCGCATTGGTATTACTGGTGGAAATTAATTCGACCTTCGCCGAAAAATCATGGATCTCCACGATCCGGCCAATCAAACCAGCCCCGGAAACCACCGGCATGTTCTTCTTCACACCCTGGCGGCTGCCTTTATTGATCATAAAAATGTTTTCCCAGTCTGCCGGTTGCCGCGACACCACACTCGCCGGAATCTGGGTGTAATCAGACAGCGTCGCATTCAGCTTTAGCTGCTTCTTTAACTGCGTGTTCTCCGCCCGCAGCGTATTATTCGTAGCTTGAATCTGCTGCAGCTGGGTCACATTCTTTTTCAGATCCTGATTTTCGTTGTAAGTATTTACCAAATCAACCACTTGGTTATAGCCCGAGTGGACCGCCACCATCGGGGCAGCAATCACTTGGGCCGCCACGTTGCTGATATCATTCGCCATTCGTTGAATAAAAGGCGGCGCTGAACGATTCTCCCGTACACGAAAAGAGAGCGCTACGGTGCTGAGCGTCGCAATTAAAATGATCATCACGATGATCAACTTTTTATTGGCAAAAAATTTGCGCATGCCCGTCCTTCACCCTTCCGCTGCTTGCTCTGGCGGGCGTCTCAAAGCCGTAGCGGACATTACCGAGAACGCCGCTTCATCAATTCGATATGCTTCAATGACTCGCCTGTACCGATTGCGACACATTCCAACGGATCCTGCGCAATAAATACCGGTACCCCGGTGGCATCCGAGATGACCCCTGGGAGATTCTTCAATAACGCGCCGCCGCCAGTCAAGACAATTCCGCGATCAATTACGTCCGCCGCGATTTCCGGTGACGTTTCTTCCAGAGTATCCTTGATGGCCTCAATGATGGCTTGGACTACTTCTTGGACCGCTTTGGCCACATCTTCACCCGAGACATCGATCGTTTTAGGTAATCCGGATACTAAATCGCGGCCCCGAACAGACATCGGACCTAAGTCCTTAGCCCCTTCGACAGAAGCCGAACCAATTTCCATCTTGATCTGTTCAGCAGTCCGTTCACCAATCAGCAGATTGAACTCTTGGCGCACATAAGAAATGATTGCCTCGTCCATCTTATCGCCGGCCATCCGAATCGACCGGGCGGACACGATCCCGCCCAGCGAAATCGTCGCCACGTCCGTCGTCCCGCCGCCGATATCCACCACCATACTGCCGGTGGGATCCATAACCGGTAAACCGGCCCCAATCGCCGCCGCATAAGGCTCTTCGATCACGTAGGCATCCTTCGCCCCGGCAACCCGGGTAGCATCGGTCACTGCCCGCTTCTCGACTTCGGTAACGCCGGAAGGAACACAAACCATGACGTACGGTTTACCCGTCGCACCCGACTTTTGCAAGAAGTACTTCATCATTGCCACCGTTGTATCATAGTCAGCAATGACCCCATCCTTCATGGGTCGAATGGCCTTGATGCTGGCTGGCGTCCGGCCAATCATGTCACGGGCCTCAGAGCCCACTGCTAATACTTCACCTGTGCCGGTATCCTTAGCGACTACCGACGGTTCATTCAGGACAATCCCCTTGCCCTCTACGTATACCAATGTATTGGCCGTGCCCAGGTCAATACCAATATTTTTCGCACCAAATCCAAACACGAAAGTTTCTCTCCTTCAAAGCGCATCCGCGGATACTTAATATCGACAATTATAACATAGAAGCCTTGTCGCCACTATGCTTGCGGGACCATGTCCCGACTTGCGTGCCAATGGTCTGAACATCGATATTCACCATAACACATTCTACCATTAGGAACAGGGAAAATACGGACGGCTTTAGAAAAGTATAAGAGCCCTTACCACGGAGTTTCGCTGCGAATGGAAACAAATTCTTCCCGGCCGATGATCAAATGATCGATCACCGCAATACCGATGACCTGGCCCGCACTGACTAGCCGTTCGGTCAGCAGGCGGTCTTGCTCCGACGGATCCGGATCGCCGCTGGGGTGGTTGTGGGCGACCAGCACACTGGCAGCAGCATAGCGCAGGGCCCCGGCAAACACTTCCCGGGGGTGAGCGATGGACGCCGTCAGGGTCCCTTTAAACAACACGTCCTGGGCAATCACCGCATTTTTCGCATCCAAATAAATCGCTACAAATTCTTCCTGGGTCACCCCCGCAAAATAATCCATCAAGAAATGGGCCGCTTCGGTCACTGAATTGATTGTCCCGAAGCGCTGGCCCAACTGGTGGGCGCACCGCCGGCCCAGTTCGATGCTGGCCGCGATCAGCAGCGCCCGCGCCGGACCGATTCCCGAGTGCTGACTGAGATCCGCCACACTGGCCTGTTGCAGGCTGGGTAAAAATTGATATTGCTGAATCACGGATTCGGCAATTTGAAAGACACTGCGCTGCTTCGAGCCGGAACCAATCAGCAGCGCCAGCAGTTCTCGATCGGTCAGGGCCCCCACCCCGTAGAGACTGGCTTTTTCCCGGGGGAGCATCGTTACGGTCGGTTCAATCATGGTCATCGTCCTTTCTGTGTTCATTCATACATTACGCAAAAACACCCCGATCCGGCGGGATCGGGGTGCAAGTCGATTACTTAAACAAATTGGCCACATGGGTCAAGGTGGGGGCCACGAGGACTGGTTGGGGAATATCCATCAAGATTTCCTCAGCCGTCCGCAGATCCGGCACCAACACCGGCGTCATCTTGGCAGTCAAAGCCGCTTGGATGCCGTTGGCGGAATCTTCCACCACCAATGCCCGTGCCGGCGGGATGGCCAGCGCCTGGGCGGCAGCGAGGAAGATGTCGGGTGCCGGTTTGCCCGCATGCACGTCATCACTGGTAATGATATGGGCAAACTCGTCTTCAATTCCGACCTTCGCCAAAAACTCATGCACGGTGCGGCCATAATTACTGGAACCCACCGCCATGGGAATATTTGCTTCGTGCAGAATTCGCAGCAGCGGCTTGACCCCCGGCTTAATCGCCAGCTCGCCGGCGGCCACGTATTGATCCACCAACGCGTAGGTGTCGTTAAGAAATTCCTGCGCTTTTTCACCTGGAAAATACTTCTGGAAGAACGCATTCGCGGTGGCATTGGATGCCCCCGCCAGCGGTGCATAATCTTCAGCGGTCAGGGTTAGCCCCTGCTGGCGGCCGGCGACCATGTTAGCCCGCAGATACATTCGTTCCGAATCCACCAGAACGCCGTCCATGTCAAAAATCACACCATCAAAAGTCACAGGTCATCCTCCTTGAGTAACGTATTGCGCACCGTCGAGACAAAGTGCAGCGACCCGGCAAACAGGATCAGATCATCGGCTGAAGCGGCCTGCAGCGCAACTGCCAGGGCCTCTTGCCAATTCGCCACATGATTGATTGGGACCGTCGTCTCCGGCCAGTCCGTCACCGGCAGAATACGGGCATCCGGAAACTCCGTGGCCGTGATCAGCCAGCCCGCCCGTTGGTACAAGCGCACCATATCGGTGGCATCTTTGTCTTTGAGAAAGGCTGCGATCAGGTGCACGGTAACCCCTGGAAAGGCCGCTTTGATACTCTTGATCAGAGCCTGCGCCGCGGGCACGTTATGCGCGCCGTCAAGCATCAGATAGGGCTGTTCATGGAGCAGCTCCATGCGCGCCGGCCAGCGAAAGGCCATTAACCCCGCCTGCGCGGTAGCTTGATCCAATGTTTTACCCCGGCCATGCAGATACAGCTGGGCCACAGTGATGGCCACTGCCGCATTGCGTACTTCATAAGCAGAAATGCTCGGTAGGCGCAACTTGGTCCAATCCTGGTCGCCCCGATGGTAATCAAACTGCCAGGCATGGTCGGCCGGGTGCAGGTGCGCATGGTCCACTGTGAAGTCGCGGCCCAGTTGGGCCACCGGTGCTGCCAGAGCTTGGGCCGCGGCCGTAATGATCTGAGTTTGCTCAGCGGCAATGTCGCCGAGCACGACCGGCGTTTGCGGTTTGATCACGCCGGCTTTCTCCCGGGCGACGTCGGCCAAGGTGGGGCCGATCAATTCCAAGTGATCAGCCCCGACAGTGGTAATGGCACTGACGTCGGGCTGAATCACGTTGGTTTTATCATGGGCGCCGCCAATACCCACTTCGATTACGGCGACATCCACTTGCTGCTGGGCGAACCAATAGAAACCCAAGGCCGTATCGAATTCAAACTCCGTCAAGGCAAAGTCCGGATTCGCGGCCTGCATCCCCGCCAGCACATCGGCTAGATGGGTCGTGGCGGCGGCCAGATCGGTGTCGCTGATATCTTTCCCATCCACCTGAATGCGTTCGTTAAACCGCGTGATGTAGGGTGAAATGAAACGCCCCACATGCAACCCGGCCGCCAGCAGCATGTCCGTGACCATGGTCGCCACCGATCCCTTGCCGTTGGTGCCGGTAATATGGATAAAGCGGCCTTGCTGTTCGGGATGACCAATAGCCGCGAGAAAAGTCTTGATCCAGGTCAGTTCATGACCCCGATGCAGCCGCGGCCGGCTGTGGATGAACGTCAGGGCTTCTGCATAATTCATTGGGCGCTGTCCTGCAAATCAGCGAGCCGGCTGGTCAGTGTCGTTAATTGTTCCTGATACGCGGCCCGTTTCTTTTCCACTTCAGCAACCACCGCCGCGGGGGCTTTATCCGTAAAGCCCTTATTCGCCAGCTTCTTGTCGGCGCGTTGAACCTCGGTCTGCAGCCGCGTCTGTTCCTTAGTCAACCGGTCCAGTTCCGCCTGCATATCAACCAATTCATTCAGCGGCACGATGACTTCCCCACCTGGTACGACGGCCGTCATCATCTTAGCCGACGCCTCTGGCTGTTCACCGGTCAAGGCATCCATCCGGCTGGCATTCACGAACCGTTGAATGAATGGCTTGTTGTGGTCAAAGACTGGTACCAGATGCGCATCGGCCATGAAGACTTGCAGATGGATCTGCTTGCTCATCGGCGCGTTAGCCTGACTGCGAATATTCCGCGTAGCTCGGACCACAGCGATGATCCAGTTCATATCTGCCGCGGCTGGCGCGTCCGCAAATTCCTCATGGGTCACCGGATACTTAGCCAGCATAATGGTATCGCCAATGTGGGGCATGGTCTGCCAAATCTTTTCGGTGACAAACGGCATCGTCGGGTGCAGCATGCGCAGTGTCATATCCAGGACCCAAAGCAGGTTCTTGCGCTTGGCCGCCTTCTTCGCCTCATCCGTGCCGTACAGCACTTCTTTGCTCATTTCCACGTACCAATCCGCAAAGTCGTTCCAGGTGAAATTATACAAGGCCCGGCCGGCTTCTCCGAACTCGAAGCGTTCAGACAAGCGGGTGACTTTGGTGATGGTTTCATTCAGTTCGTGGAAAATCCAGCGATCGGCTAAATCAAACGTGGCCGGATCCGGCGGCGTGTCGCTAGCCGGCGTGTCAGCCAAGTTCATCAGGACGAACCGGGAAATGTTCCAGATCTTATTAATGAAGTTCCACGCTGCTTCCAGCTTTTGTTCACTGAAGTTGGCATCTTGTCCCGGGGTTGAACTGGTGGATAAATACCAGCGCAGGGCATCCGCGCCATATTTCTGAATAATGTCCATCGGATCGATCCCGTTGCCTAGCGACTTAGACATCTTTCGGCCTTGGGAATCACGCATCAAGCCATGGATCAGGGCAAATTCAAACGGCCGTTTGCCAGTGAAGTGTTCGCTCTGGAAAATCATCCGGGCAACCCAGAACGGAATAATGTCGTAACCGGTGACCAACGTGTTGGTCGGGAAGTACCGCTTGTAATCCGGTGCATCCGTATTCGGCCAGCCCAGGGTCGAAAACGGCCACAACGCACTGGAGAACCAGGTATCCAAAACATCAGGATCCTGCGTCCAGTTTTCGGCATCCTTGGGCGGTTCCATGCCAACGTATATTTCACCGGTATCCTTCTGATACCAGGCCGGAATCCGGTGACCCCACCAGAGCTGACGGGAGATGACCCAGTCGTGGATGTTTTCCATCCAATTGATCAAATTGTGCTCGAACCGGTCCGGTACGAAATGAACTTTCTGATCCGTCTTCTGTTGGGCCAAGACTTGTTCGGCCAACGGCTTCATCTTGACAAACCATTGGGTGGACAGGCGCGGTTCGACCTGAACGCCGGAACGTTCAGAGTGGCCGACACTGTGGACGATGGGTTCGATCGACAGCAGGTAGCCTTCCTTCTTCAGGTCAGCCACAATCGCCTTGCGCGCCTCGAAACGGTCCAGGCCCTGATACTTGCCGCCATTTTCATTGATGGTGGCATCGTCATTCATGATGTTGATCCGTTCCAGGTTATGCCGATTGCCGACCTCAAAGTCGTTAGGGTCGTGGGCCGGAGTGATTTTCACCGCACCAGTCCCAAACTGCATGTCAACGTAATGGTCGGCAATGATGGGGATTTCCCGACCAACCAAGGGCAGAATCACCTTTTTACCCACCACGTCTTTATACCGGTCATCGTTGGGATGGACTGCGATCGCAGTATCACCCAGCATCGTTTCCGGCCGGGTCGTGGCAATTTCAATATAGCCGCTGCCGTCCGTGTAGGGATATTTCACGTGATAGAACGCGCCCTGGTCGTCCTTGTGGATAACTTCAATGTCGGACAGTGCTGTCCGCAGTTCCGGATCCCAGTTGATGATGTATTGACCGCGATAAATCAGGCCCTGCTTGTACAGGTCCACGAAAACCGTGCGGACTGCCTTATTCAGGCCCTCATCCAGGGTGAAGCGTTCCCGAGAGTAATCCAGCGACAACCCCAGCTTGGCCCACTGTTCGTGGATCGTCTTGGCGTACTCGTCTTTCCATTCCCAGACTTGGTCAATAAACTTCTTTCGGCCCAAGTCGTAACGGGAAATTCCCTGCCCGCGCAGCTTAGCTTCTACCTTAGCCTGGGTCGCGATCCCGGCATGGTCCATCCCTGGCAGCCACAGCGTATCAAAGCCCTGCATCCGCTTCTGGCGAATGATCATGTCCTGGAATGTGGTATCCCAGGCATGACCCATGTGCAGCTTGCCCGTGACATTGGGCGGCGGAATAACAATGCTGTACGGTTTAGCCTTTTTATCGCCGCTGGGTTTAAAATATCCCGCGTCGCGCCACTTTTTATACATGCCCGTTTCAACGGCGGTCGGATCATACTTGGTCGACATATCTGATTCACTCATGTAAATCACTCCCTAACGAATTATTTGATCGGATTAAAAAATCGCCCTAAAGATTAGGACGATTGCTCGCGGTACCACCTAAGTTGGGCCCTGACGCAAAAATCAGAGTCCCTCTCAAAACCGATAACGGCGGCTTCCGGATACCACTTCACAGTGTGTCGCAGTATCCACTCCCGAGCTACCATGGCCGACATTCGCCCGGTTCACACCACCCACCGGTTCGCTGAAATTCCCTGTCCTGTCATGCTCTCGATCAAAGTGTTATCTGCATTATAGCCTACTTACTCCGGCTCCGCAAAGGTAGCAATTGCTTCTTCCATATTATTCTGTGTGTTTTCTGCATCGGCAAAATACATCAGCGTCTGGATCTCGCTGGTCAGGTCAATATACTTCACGTGGACGCCCTCGGGCACCTTCAAGCGAGCAGGCGCAAAGTTCAAAATGGACCGTACCCCGGCTTCAGTCAGCTGGGCCACCGCCTCTTGGGCATGCACACTGGGCACCGTGGAAATCGCCGTTGTGATGCCCTGTTCACGTATTTTTTCGGCAAGTTGATCCATATGATAGATCGGTACACCATTGATGATCGTGCCAATTTCTGGGCATTGATTATCAAAACCGCAGGTAATGCGGAGGTTGTCATTCCGCCGAAAATTATTTTGAATCAGCGCTCTGCCCAGATTGCCCGCCCCTAAAAGGGCAATCTTGTGCAATTCGTCGACTCGCAGCATCCGGGCAAAGGTATCAATCAAGTGGCTCACATCATAACCATAGCCGCTCTTCCCTAATTCCCCGAAGCAGGAGAAATCTCGGCGGATCGTCGCCGCGGGGATGTGAATGCTTTTACTTAGTTCATGGGACTTGATCCGCGTGACCCCCTCCGCCCGATACATACATAAGTATCGATAGTACAAAGGAATCCGCTTGGCTGTCGCCCGGGGTAAGGTGACCACGTGTTGTTCTGTCATTACATTTCACCGTCCTATTTGTTTGCCATTTCACACAATAATATACCATGATTGAGACCGTTTGCGCAATGGCGAACAAAAGAAAAATGCAGAGGGCGAAGGCCAACGGTCAGAAGCGTAAGCACAAGGCCGGGGAAACGTAAAACCCGGGCTTAGGTTTTACGTTTCCCCGGCCTTGTGCTCTAGCTTCTGTTGGCCTGAGCCCGTTTAGGAGGAGGACACTGCCACTCTAGCTTCTGGTCGGCGGAGCTCGTTTAAAGCTTCTGTCGGCCTGAGCCCGTTTACGCGGAGCAGACCGTGCTCTGATACGCTCACCGCAATCTTCTGTACACCGAAAAATCGATGAGCAAAAAAAGAACCCCAAAATCCGTTCACCGGATTTCAGAGTTTCTCTCCCAATCAATACAGACTACAGCAGCGCTGCTGTCTCCTCTTGATGGGCATTCATAAATTCATCTTGGGGATGGATCGTGGTGATTTTGATGCCGGCAATGGCCCGAGCCATCATTGGTTCGCCGTCCAGCACCGCCTCATACTGACGGGCACGATCCAGATTGGGTTTAGTCTTAGGGCGCGGCGGAGCGAATATTGTACAGCAATCTTCAAAAGGCATGATGGAGAGATCGAATGTATCAATTTTCTCTGCCAGAGCGATGATTTCTGTTTTATCCATCGTCACCACCGGCCGCAGAACAGGCGTCGTCGTCACGTCGTTGATTGCCGTCATACTCTCCAACGTCTGGGAAGCCACTTGACCCACTGATTCGCCGTTAAAAATTGCTAAGCCGCCGCGCTGGGCCCGAATCCGATCGGCCAGCCGCAGCATAAACCGCCGCTGGACCGTCATCAAATAGCCTTCGGGGACATGGGCTTTCACTTCTTCTTGAATTTCCGTGAATGGCACCTCAATAAAGGTGATGGCGCCAGCATAGGGCGCTAACTTAGCCGTTAACTCCTTCGCCTTGTTCAGCGCATCCACGCTGGTATACGGCGGGCTGAAGAAGTGGACCATTTCAATGTCCACGCCTCGTTTCATCGCCAGGTACCCAGCCACCGGGCTGTCGATCCCACCAGAGAGCATCAAGACCGCTTTTCCTGCAGAACCGACAGGCAAACCGCCGGCACCCTTGATCGTCTCAGTGGACAGATAAATCCCATCCCGGCGTACTTCCACCCGCAAGGTGACATCCGGATGTTTCATTTGTACTTTAATATCTGGGAAGGCAGTAGTGATCAAATCGCCTAAATCCAAGTTCATTTGGTTCGTATCCAGCGCAAAAGTGTGGTCGCTGCGCCGGGTATTGACCTTAAAACTCGCCGTGGGACTCGGCAGCGTGTCCCGGACCAGGTCAATGGCGGTCTGGTGGACCACGTCCATATTTTTAGCAATCTTGATGGCTGGACTATAGTTCTGAATGCCAAAAATGCGGCTCAAAATCGCCATGACTGGTTCCGCTGGCGTGCCGTTCAATTGAATGTGCATCCGATCCCGCTTCGGGTGAATGCTGAGTTCAGGAAAGTTCTTCAAGGCTTTGGTGACGTTTCCCGTCAAGCGGCCAATGAAGTTCCGGCGGTTTTTACCCTTTGTAGATAATTCGCCGTAGCGGACCATAATTTCTGTATATTGCATGCGATCTCCTTTAATTTTGCTTAACGAGCGGCGGCCACTGAGGTGCGCAGCTTAGCAAACTTCTTGTATAACTCGTCGAAAACCTGGTTGAACGTATCAGCCTCAGCCAATGTGTTGTGCTCGTCGAGAGATACCCGCACCGCACTCGTAGCGATCCGTTCCGGTACTTGCATGGCCTTCAGCGTGCTGGATTCGGTCCCCTTCTTCGATGAGCAGGCACTCGTGGTCGAAATGTAGATATCATGATCCTCAAAAGCGTGGACGATCGTCTCACCCCGCACACCAGGCAATGCAAAGCACAGAATATGCGGTGCAAAACGATTGCTGATTGGGGAGAAAATCGCCACGTCCGGATACTGCTGCAAATGGGTGATGATCCGTTCCCGAACCGCCTCCTGCTTGGCAACGTTGGCGTCTTCGTTCGTTAATAATAACCGCAGTGCCTTGGCCATCGCACCAATGGCCGGTGTATTCTCCGTCCCGGACCGCCAATCATTTTCCTGGCCGCCGCCAGTCAGCAGCGGTGCAATCTTGCGACCGCGCTTCACGTAGATGAACCCGGTCCCCCGGGGCGCATGGAACTTATGCCCAGAGAATGTTGCGAAGTCCACCCGCGGTTCGCGAATCAGATCTCGCAGGCCCTTGCCCACAGCCTGAACAGCATCGACGTGGAAGTGGATTGTCGGATGATCGGCCAAGACCTTAGCAATCTCATGAATTGGCTGAATCGCACCGATTTCGTTATTCACGACCATAGTCGACACCAGAATCGTCTGATCCGTGATGGCATTGGCCAGCATTTGCGGATCGATAAAGCCGTCCTTGTCCACCGGCAGATACGTCACTTTGAAGCCCAGCTTTTCCAGCTGCTTCATTGTATTGATCACGGCTGGATGCTCAATGGCCGTCGTGATCAAGTGGTTGCCAAATTCTCGCTTCTCAATGGCCGTTCCTTTGATGATCCAGTTATCGCCTTCGGTACCGCCGCTGGTGAAAAAGATTTCATCCGGTGCCGCCCCGATCAGTTCCGCAATCTGTCCCCGGGCTGATTGCAGCATATCATTAGCCTTCGTCCCCACCGCATGCAGCGACGACGGATTGCCGAAGAAATTATTGCTGATGGCATCATAAGTGGCCAAGACCGCCGGATCAATCTTGGTCGTGGCACTGTTATCAAAATAAATCAATTAATGGACACTCCTCATATAACTACCCTAGTGGCGATTACGCCATTGCTTGGAAAATGTAAGTAACAAGAGTATAGAAAAAAATGAAGAAAAACGCAAGAGGGCAGAGGGCGCAGGCCGACGGTTAGCGGCGTAGGCATAAGGACCAGGATGCAGAAAA
>ERZ507021.185-NODE-185-length-34416-cov-5.93702_pt1 | contig 34416 bp, 31 predicted proteins | sample MGYA00512877_ERZ507021 | MGnify/ENA metagenome assembly ERZ507021 | reverse complement strand
AGACGTGTGCTCTTCCGATCTGGAGCTTGGTAACGATGGTCGTATTATGAATGATCTTTTATCGAATGTCATTGATGGCAAAGATATCGTTTTAAAAAGTAGTGGTACAGCAGAGCGTGCTTTCTGTTATTTAGCAGATGCTGTATCAGGGTTATTTACCATTTTATTAAATGGTGAAGTTGGTCAAGCTTACAATGTAGCAAATGAAGATCAACCCATTATGATTAAGGATTTGGCACAAAAGTTAGTTGATCTCTTTTCTGATAAAAATATTTCAGTAGTATTCGATATTCCTAAAACTATGAGTGCAGGTTATAGCAAAATGGGGAGAACACGTCTCACTATGGCCAAATTAGAAGCGTTGGGATGGAAGCGAGAAGTTTCTCTTGAATCTGGAATATTAAAAACAGTACAAGCATTTGAGGAGTAATATGGTAAAGACAGCAGTTTTAATGGCGACATACAATGGCGAAAAATTTATATCTGAACAACTTGATTCAATTCGCCAACAGACATTAAAACCAGATTATGTATTATTGAGGGATGATTGTTCAACGGATGAAACAGTCAATGTCGTCAATAACTATATCGCAAAACATGGGTTAGAAGGCTGGAAAATTGTTAAAAACGACAAAAACTTAGGCTGGCGTTTAAATTTTCGTCAATTACTTATTGATGTGTTAGCCTATGAGGTTGACTATGTCTTTTTTAGTGATCAAGATGATATTTGGTATCTTGATAAAAACGAACGACAGTTTGCCATTATGTCAGATAATCCTCAAATTGAGGTTTTGAGTGCAGACGTCGATATTAAAACGATGTCTACAGAAGCCAGTGTTCCACATTTTTTAACTTTTTCTTCTAGTGATAGAATCAGTCAGTATCCTAAAGTATATGATTATCAAACTTTCCGTCCCGGATGGACCATTGCTATGAAGAGAGATTTTGCGCAAGCTATCGCTGATAATTGGACTTTTGGAGCTAATATTTCGCACGATAACCTTATCGAGATAACTGCCAGTATTATTGGAAATGGTTATAACCTTAACGAAAGCGTAGGAGTTCATATTCGATATGGAGGAAACGCAAGTGGTAATAGCAAATTTGTTTTGAATTGGAAGTCGCCTAAAACACAACATGTCACAGGATTAAAAACATTTGTTGATTTTTACGAAATCGTGCAGAAGGTTGTCAACAAATATCAAAATGATGTCGCTTTAAATCAACGCTTAGCCTTTGAAAAAGAAAGATTGGCAGCTTCTAAATTGTCATTAATTCATAATAGTGCTTTTGTGATTAAAAATTGGCGACTCTATAACTCTAATAGTGGACGTATGAGAGATTTATTATTTGCGTTTAAAAAGTAAGGAATAATATGGTAAAAACAGCAGTTTTGATGGCAACATATAATGGTCAAGGTTTCATCCATGATCAGCTAGATTCAATTAGAAATCAAACGTTGAGACCAGACTATGTCTTAATGAGGGACGATGGCTCTACTGATGATACTGTAAAGGTGGTTGAAGACTATATAAAAGAGCACCGTTTAGATGGTTGGTCAATAACTAGTAATGATAAAAATTTAGGTTGGCGTTTGAATTTTCGTCAGTTGCTTTTAGACGCTAAGCGTCTTTCTGTAGATTATTTATTTTTTAGTGATCAAGATGACACATGGTATCATCATAAAAATAAGATACAAGTTGATATTATGGAAGAACGCCAAGATATAAATCTTCTTAGCGCCGATATTGATATCAAAAAGTTATCAGAAGAGGCTACTATTCCCAACAATTTTAAGTTCAATGGTGAGGAAACAATTTCTAAGTATCCATTAGACTTTTCATATCATAACTATCGTCAAGGTTGGACTTTTTGTTTACGCAAGTCGTTTGTTGATCAAGTAATGACTTTTTACAGTGATAATTTAATTTTGTCACATGATAATCTTTTTGCAGGGGTATCTGGTGTCATTGGTTCAGGTTACAATTTAAATAGAAGTGTTGGTGAACATAAGCGACATGCTGAGAATGCAAGTGGGAATATCTTGAATATGAGCTCAAGTTACGAAAGGCATTTACAAGAACTGTATTTTGTTTTGAGTTACTATATCATCCTTGTACCATTTTTAGAAAAAAGTAGCTCTAGTCAATTAAAGGAAGCTAAAGCTTATCTGGATTTTAATCAGCAACGTTATAAAAATGCTCAAAATAAAGATTTTGTAGCAATACTTAAACAAATGATGACTAAAAAACGGTTCTATGATAGCTTTTCAAATCGCATTCGTGACTTGGTGTTTTTATTAAAAGATATAAAAAGGAGTTAATATGAACCTCAAAAAAGTTCGTCTATTTGAAAAGTTTTTTCTAGACAAGAACTTGCATAAAACATATTTTATATTAGGCTTAACGATTACTATTGTATTGAGCCTATTAATGCCATTTTTCAATGAACCTGATGGACAATACCATTTAGCTGTGTCTGGTCGTATTTCAAATAACATTATTGATACTTCTTACTATGGAGAATATAATATTGATTCAGGTATGAGACGACAATCGACCTCCTATAGAGATGGTACTAGATTTGAAAAATACTATTTAAATAAAGCCAATTTTGTTGATGGTAATCATTTGCCTCGTGAGATAAACTATTCTAAACATAACTTTGTTTTTTGGGGTCATCTTGTGCCAGCAGTTGGCTTATTTTTAGGCAAATTTGTGTATCCTTCTATGGGGGTAATGATTACAGTAGCAAGGTTATTTAGTTCCTTTGTCTCAATCACCTTGGTTGCCTTCATTATCCGGTATGTGAAAAAAGGAAAGTTAATCTACTTTGCTATTTTCCTCAGTCCCGTAGTTCTAAATTCATTTGCTAGTCTATCTTATGACTCGACTGGATATATTGTATTTGGAGCATTTTTATCGCTTTTGATAAATCTTTTAGTTGATAAATCGTTGACTAAAAATCGTAGCATTGCTCTTATAGGATTGATTCTTTTAGTCATTGTTGCATGTAAGCAGAATTACTGGCTGTTTTTATTGCTAGTAATACCGGTATTATTGCAGGTTAACAATCCTAAATTAATGGGCTATAATCAGAAGCTATCACATTTATTTCAAGGTCTTAAATCTAAAAAGCTATTTTGGCTATGTCTAACCTTTTTGTCACTTGCTATAGTTTATGTTCTGACCGCAAGACATGGTGGTGTCCTTGCTGTTTTAAGACGTTATGTAATGACATTTGGCTATAATTATGCTGGTATCAATATTTTAAGTAATGACATTACTTCCTGGCTTGCCTCTCCATATCCAAGTCAGAATTTTATTCCCACTTGGGTGTCATCAGTATGGTATCTCATGGTCTTTCTAGTATGGTTTTCTGAAGAAAAATTTGTTAAGTCAAAAAATATGGGATTCCTTTTCTTAGCTAGTTTCTTTGTGGGAATTCTTGGTGTCTTTTTTATCATGTTAGAATATCGTGGAGCGCCAACAAGCTACATTGAAGGAGTTCAAGGACGTTACTTTACTGTTACATTGCTTTTGGTACAAGTTTTTGCATCAAGTATTCCAGCGCGTCTAAATGAGGCAGGAAGAAAAGTGGTGCCGTATGCGTTAACTGGCTTGGTAATTGTATCAAATGCCTTATTGTTATTTGATACTGTTATTAGTTTAATTATGAGGAGAAACTAATGAAACTTTTGAAAAATATGTTTTATAATACCTCATACCAGTTATTGACTTTGTTGTTACCTTTAGTAACAGTTCCTTATGTTTCCCGTGTACTATCTCCTCAAGGTATCGGTATTAATGCCTATACGAGCTCCATTGTCATGTACTTTACTTTATTTGGTGCTTTAGGGATATCTTTGTACGGTAATCGTGAGATAGCTTTTGTGCAGTCAAATAAGTATAAGAGAAGTAAGATATTTTGGGAATTAGTTGTATTAAAGCTTGCCTCTGTATCTATAGCAACGTTATTATTCTTTGGATTTGTCCTACTTACAAACGAATGGCAAATATTCTATTTAATTCAAGGTATTAATTTATTAGCGACTGCAACTGATATTTCGTGGTATTTTATTGGAGTTGAAGACTTTAAGATAATTGTCATTCGTAATACCATTGTTAAGCTTATTACAGTTGTTTTGACCTTCTTAGTTGTGAAGACGCCAGATGACCTAGCACTTTATATGTTTTTAATTGCATTTGCATCATTACTCGGAAATTTAACAGTCTGGCATCATTTAAAGCATGAAATCATCAAGATACCATTTAATAGATTAGATGTCTTAGTACATCTAAGACCAACTTTAATGTTATTTTTACCCCAAATCACTATGCAGATTTATCTCTCTCTTAACAAGAGTATGCTGGGAGCAATGGATAGTGTGGTCAGTGCTGGATATTTTGATCAATCTGATAAAATTATTCGTATTTTATTTACCATTGTTTCAGCAATCGGAGGAGTTTTCTTGCCAAGGCTCTCCAGTCTATTTTCTTCAGGAAAAGAAAAGCAAGCTAAGGCTTTACTTTTGAAACTTGTTGATTTAAGCAATGCTATCTCAATGTTAATGATTGCGGGAGTGGTAGGAGTTTCGTCGACATTTGCCGTCTTCTTTTTTGGGAAAGGGTATGAAGCTGTCGGTCCGCTAATGGCTGTTGAGTCTTTGATGATCATTTGCATTTCTTATGGTAACGCTTTAGGGACACAGTATCTACTGGCTTCAAGACGTACAAAAGCTTACACAATGTCTGCAGTTATTGGACTTGTGGCAAATGTTGTGCTTAATATACTTTTAATACCAATTTTAGGTGCTATGGGAGCTATTATCTCTACAGTTATTACTGAATTTATTGTCTCCCTATATCAAGCTATCTCTTTAAGAGATGTATTTACTTTTAAAGAATTAACAAGAGGAATGCTGCGCTATTTAATTGCTGCTACTCTTAGTGGAGCTGTACTCTATTATATCAATACTCAAATGTCAGTATCATTGGTAAATTATGTCATTCAAAGTTTAGTAGCAGTAACTATCTATGTCGGTATCGTTTTTATAACCAAAGCACCAGTCATTCAGTTATTTAGAGATTTTAGAAAAGAGCATAGAACATGAAATATTTAGCGGGTATTGTCACCTTTAACCCCAATATTGAACGCTTAGATCAGAACATTCGAGCAATTTATCCTCAAGTAAGCCACATCTATATCGTAGATAATGGCTCGAAAAATAAGGAAGAAATTTCTCAATTAGTAGCCGATTATAATGAAGAGGGGCACCTAACTGTTGATTATTTAACAGAAAATAAAGGGATTGCATATGCTTTGAACTGTATCGGTCAATTTGCAGTAGCACAAGAATTTGATTGGTTCTTGACTTTAGATCAAGATTCGGTTGTCCTAGGTGATTTGATAGATAATTATGAAAATTACCTTTATTTACCTAAGGTCGGTATGTTATCTTGTTTGTATCAAGATATGAACCGTGAAGATTTAGTTATGCAAGAATTTGACTATAAAGAAATTGAAGAGTGTATTACTTCGGCTGCTTTAATGAAAACGAGCGTTTTCGAAGAAACATCTGGCTTTGCAGAAGAGATGTTTATTGATTTTGTTGACTCTGAAATGAATTATCGTCTGTCAGAGATGGGATATAAGACTTATCAGGTTAATTTTATTGGTCTGTTACACGAAATTGGACACTCTTCACGAGTTAAAAAATTTGGCCATGTTTTTCATGTATTGAATCATTCACCATTTCGAAAATATTACATGATACGCAATGCGATCTATATTATAAAAAAATATGGTAAGAAGAAGCGATACAAATATTTAGTATTTATGCGAAATGAATTTGTTCGAGTGTTGGTAGCAGAAGAGCAAAAGAGCAAAAAAATAGTTGCTATGATTAAAGGCTTAAAAGATGGGTTATTGATGAAAGTGAATAAATATGGAAAATAAGGTAAAAACAGTTGCTGTTTTCTCAGGATATTATCTACCCTTCCTCGGAGGTATTGAACGTTATACAGATAAAATGACAGCAGATTTGGTTAAGCGTGGCTACCGCGTTGTTATTGTAACAACTAATCATGATGCTTTACCGATTATAGATGAAGACAAGGGTAGAAAAATTTACCGTTTACCGACCAAAAATATTGTCAAGCAGCGCTATCCTATTATTAACAAAAATCGAGAATACAACACGCTGATGAAATATGTTTCAGATGAAAATATTGATTTTGTGATTTGTAATACACGTTTTCAGTTAACAACGCTAGAAGGGCTATCTTTTGCAAAGAAGCACCATTTACCTAGTATTGTTTTAGACCATGGGTCAAGTCATTTTTCTGTCAATAATCGTTTTTTAGATTTCTTTGGAGCTATCTATGAACATCTTCTCACAGCGCGTGTTAAGCATTATCGTCCAGATTTTTATGCGGTATCCAAGAGAAGCGTTGAATGGTTAAAACATTTTAATATAGAAGCTAAAGGAGTTATTTATAATTCGGTATCTGAAAGTCTAGGCTCTGATTTTGCTGGTACGGCTTACCTTGAAAAATCTGCTGATGATATTTTCATCACTTATGCTGGTAGAATTATTAAAGAAAAAGGCATTGAATTGCTCTTAGAAGCATTTTCGATGTCACAGTACTCTGAAAATGTTTATTTACAGATTGCAGGAGACGGACCTGAATTAGCACATTTGAAAGAGAAATATCAGTCCAAACAGATTAACTTTTTGGGGAAATTAAACTTTGAACAGACTATGTCTTTAATGGCACAGACTGATATCTTTGTTTACCCTTCAATGTATCCAGAGGGATTACCAACCTCTATTTTAGAAGCTGGTCTACTTTCAAGTGCTATTATTGCAACAGATCGCGGTGGAACAGTTGAAGTTATCGATAGCCCTGAGTTAGGAATCATCATGGAAGAAAATACTCAGTCACTCCATGAATCTCTTGATTTATTAGTAAAAGATAAGGCATTAAGAGAGAAACTACAACAGAATATTGCTAAAAGAATTAAAGAACATTTCACATGGGAAAAAACAGTTGAAAAGTTGGATTATATTATTCAAAAAAATTAACATTAAAAAGCTAGAGCATTACACAATGCTCTAGCTTTTTAATGTTAATTTTTAAGAGTTATAGGAGCTACGATTAGTTATTTCATTAGTTTTTGCAAAAAGTTTGCAATATTTTTCTTCCTGTATTGATGAAATAATTTTTTGGATTTGATTGATTTGGTCTGAAGTATTAATCAGATCAATATATGTAATTAAACTCTCTGAAGAAATCTCATGTTTGATAAAGGGAGAAAGCTTTTTATTGGTAATAATAATGTCTGGATTAAGATTAGTAATATTGGAAAGATCATCAGTTAATAAATAGTAAGGGTGGAAATGAATCTTTTTAGAAGAAAATCTCTGTAATAAGCATTCTGTTAAAATTTGGTTATTAATAAAGTCTGTAGTTAGTACGGCTATCTGTATCGGAGGAATATGATTTTTGATGATTCTTTCTAGATGAGTACAAAGGAGAAGAAAATGTTGTTCTTTAAATGTGTATTCTCCAATTTCACTTAACCAGTTTGTAATTATCGGTCGGAGAATAGTAGTTAATTTATCATGTCTATGATAGTTCCATGAAGGAAATGAAATTGTTTCAGGGATTAATTGATTTAATCCTAAAATAAATGTTCGGAAAAAAAAGATAGCAACTTTTACCAACTCATCATGATAGGAGCCAGATAAGGGAAGAGCATCTTTGAGTGGCTGTAATAATTTTTGGAATTTGGGATAATTTTCGAAAATAGCTATTACATTATCGATACGCTTCTCAGTCCAATTTGGATTAGAAAAAGAGTTATGGGAAGTAAGGTAAGCAAGAAAAATATAGTCTATATCGTCTTTGTTTAAATTAATTTTAAAGGAATCTATAATAACATTTTTGACACAATATTGTAATGTATCATAGATAAATATATTTTGTAGTTCAATGAAAAGGGGTGAGTAAGGGACAACTACATTATAATTAATACGTTTCCATGATAGAGACAATAATGTATCAAAGAAAATAAATGTATTTGGGAAGTAATGAGAAGCAGTAAAAGTAGTTGAGTATTCTAATAACAATCGTTTGATAAGCAATTTATCCATCTTAGATAAGGGATAAACTTCTATACCAAATCGAGCATTTAAATGTGCGATTAAATAGCGAATTCGATACTCGTCACCGGTAATAGTATTTTTGACAATCTGAAATCCAAGTTTTTCTAGTAACGGACTAATATGTTTTCGTATGCGATAAGCAGTTGCACAAGATAGTCCAAATTTTTCACTAAAGTAAGTTAAAGGTAACCTGCCTGAATCATTCGTGATCAAAAATTTTAAAAGTTGTAAAACGTGTGATTGATGATAAATATATTTGAAAGCTTGTTCTCTAGTTACACCATTAGATTGGTAGACTATTGTACTCTTTTCGATATTCAGAGAGAGTTGACTGTTAAATAAAGTTGTTAAATCATGACAATATTTCCTAATAAGTAGTTCAGATAAACCAAGTTGATGACATGATTTGTCTAGAGTAATGGAAGGGTAGTAATCATAGCATAAAGTTAGAAGTTTTATTTGATTAAGGATGTCTTTTTCTAAATAATTTTCAATCAATTCAGTAAACTCTCTCTCAAACATTATTTTTAAGCAATATTTTAAAACATAAAAAAAGAAAAATCAACTACTTAAGCTAATTGAAGTATTTCTAAGATAATAAAAAATAAGATTATCAAATAAAAAGAAAAATCATTCAAAAATTGGGAAAAAACTTTAAAATTCCATACCTTATAATAAGAAATTATTGATATCATAATAAGTGATAGTTTGTATATTCTAGGATATTCTGTATCTGATCTTAGATTTAGAAACGACATTTCGGCACAATAGGAGTTGTAAAATGAGAAAATACCAAAAATTTTCTAAAATATTGACGTTAAGTCTTTTTTGTTTGTCGCAAATACCGCTTAATACCAATGTTTTAGGGGAAAGTACCGTACCGGAAAATGGTGCTAAAGGAAAGTTAGTTGTTAAAAAGACAGATGACCAGAACAAACCACTTTCAAAAGCTACCTTTGTTTTAAAACCTACTTCACACTCAGAAAGCAAAGTAGAAAAAGTAACTACTGAGGTAACAGGTGAAGCTACTTTTGATAATCTCACACCTGGAGATTACACTTTATCAGAAGAAACGGCACCCGAAGGATACAAAAAGACTGCCCAGACTTGGCAAGTTAAGGTTGAGAGTAATGGAAAAACTACGATACAAAATAGTGATGATAAAAAATCTATAATTGAACAAAGGCAAGAGGAACTAGATAAGCAGTATCCCCTTACAGGAGCTTATGAAGATACAAAAGAATCTTATAATCTTGAGCATGTTAAAAATTCAATTCCAAATGGGAAATTAGAGGCAAAAGCAGTTAATCCATATTCAAGTGAAGGTGAGCACATAAGAGAAATTCAAGAGGGAACATTATCTAAACGTATTTCAGAAGTAAATGATTTGGATCATAATAAATATAAAATTGAGTTAACTGTTAGCGGTAAATCCATAATAAAAACTATAAATAAAGATGAACCTCTGGATGTTGTTTTTGTTCTTGATAATTCAAATTCTATGAAGAATAATGGAAAAAATAACAAGGCAAAAAAGGCAGGTGAAGCAGTAGAAACAATTATAAAAGATGTTTTAGGAGCAAATGTTGAAAACCGAGCAGCTTTAGTTACTTATGGTTCAGATATTTTTGATGGAAGGACAGTTAAAGTTATAAAAGGTTTTAAAGAGGATCCTTATTATGGACTTGAAACTAGTTTCACAGTTCAGACAAATGATTATAGCTATAAAAAGTTCACTAATATTGCTGCTGATATTATAAAAAAGATCCCTAAAGAAGCTCCAGAAGCTAAGTGGGGGGGGACAAGTCTAGGATTAACTCCAGAAAAAAAGAGGGAATATGATTTAAGTAAAGTAGGTGAGACCTTTACAATGAAAGCTTTTATGGAGGCAGATACCTTGTTAAGTAGTATACAGCGTAAGAGTAGAAAGATTATTGTTCATCTAACTGACGGTGTTCCAACAAGATCATATGCCATTAATAGTTTTGTAACAGGTTCAACATACGCAAATCAATTTGAGAGAATAAAAGAAAAAGGTTATTTAGACAAAAATAATTATTTTATAACTGATGATCCAGAAAAGATCAAAGGCAATGGGGAGAGTTACTTTTTGTTTCCCTTAGATAGTTATCAAACACAGATAATTTCTGGAAACTTACAAAAACTTCATTATTTAGATTTAAATCTTAATTACCCTAAAGGTACAATTTATAGAAATGGACCAGTAAGAGAACATGGAACACCAACCAAACTTTATATAAATAGTTTAAAACAGAAAAATTATGACATCTTTAATTTTGGTATAGATATATCTGGTTTTAGACAAGTTTATAATGAGGATTATAAGAAAAATCAAGATGGTACTTTTCAAAAATTGAAAGAGGAAGCTTTTGAACTTTCAGATGGGGAAATAACAGAACTAATGAATTCATTCTCTTCTAAACCTGAGTATTATACCCCGATAGTAACTTCAGCTGATGTATCTAATAATGAAATTTTATCTAAAATTCAGCAACAATTTGAAAAGATTTTAACAAAGGAAAACTCAATTGTTAATGGAACTATAGAAGATCCTATGGGTGATAAAATCAATTTACAGCTTGGCAACGGACAAACATTGCAACCAAGTGATTATACTTTACAGGGAAATGATGGAAGTATAATGAAAGATAGCATTGCAACTGGAGGGCCTAATAATGATGGTGGGATACTTAAAGGGGTTAAATTAGAATACATCAAAAATAAACTCTACGTTAGAGGTTTGAACTTAGGGGAGGGGCAAAAAGTAACACTCACATATGATGTGAAACTAGATGACAGTTTTATTAGTAACAAATTCTATGACACTAATGGTAGAACAACATTGAATCCTAAATCAGAGGAACCCGATACACTTAGAGATTTTCCAATCCCTAAAATTCGTGATGTGAGAGAATATCCTACAATAACGATTAAAAACGAGAAGAAGTTAGGTGAAATTGAATTTACAAAAGTTGATAAAGATAATAATAAGCTGCTTCTCAAAGGAGCTACGTTTGAACTTCAAGAATTTAATGAAGATTATAAACTTTATTTACCAATAAAAAATAATAATTCAAAAGTAGTGACGGGAGAAAACGGCAAAATTTCTTACAAAGATTTGAAAGATGGCAAATATCAGTTAATAGAAGCAGTTTCGCCGAAGGATTATCAAAAAATTACTAATAAACCAATTTTAACTTTTGAAGTTGTTAAAGGATCGATACAAAATATAATAGCTGTTAATAAACAGATTTCTGAATATCATGAGGAAGGTGACAAGCATTTAATTACCAACACGCATATTCCACCAAAAGGAATTATTCCGATGACAGGTGGGGAAGGAATTCTATCTTTCATTTTAATAGGTGGAGCTATGATGTCTATTGCAGGTGGAATTTATATTTGGAAAAGACATAAGAAATCTAGTGATGCATCAATCGAGAAAGATTAAGAACTATGTGCTTTAGCATTATTAATTAAATATATTTTGAAAGGAGTGGTGCTGCGGTAGTATTATAATCCGCATACTATTACTTATGTTGATTAATTGGAATATAAAGGAGATAGAAATGAAAAAAATCAACAAATTTTTTGTGGCGTTCTCAGCGTTGTTACTGATTTTAACGTCATTGCTCTCAGTTGCACCAGCGTTTGCGGAAGAAGAAAGAACAACTGAGACTGTTACTTTGCATAAAATTTTACAAACTGAGACAAACCTTAAGAATAGTGCTTTCCCTGGTACAAAAGGGCTAGATGGAACTGAATATGACGGGAAAGCTATTGATAAATTGGATAGCTACTTTGGCAATGACTCAAAAGATATTGGTGGAGCTTACTTTATATTGGCAAATAGCAAGGGTGAATATATCAAAGCTAATGATAAAAATAAATTAAAGCCTGAGTTTAGTGGGAACACTCCGAAAACGACCCTCAATATTAGTGAAGCTGTAGGTGGTTTGACAGAAGAAAACGCAGGTATTAAGTTTGAAACCACTGGTTTAAGAGGGGATTTCCAGATTATTGAATTGAAAGACAAGTCAACTTACAATAATGGTGGGGCCATCTTGGCTGATTCAAAAGCGGTTCCAGTGAAAATCACTCTTCCATTGATAAACAAGGATGGTGTTGTTAAAGATGCACACGTCTATCCAAAGAACACTGAAACAAAACCGCAAATTGACAAGAACTTTGCTGATAAAAATCTTGATTATATTAACAACCAAAAAGACAAAGGTACTATATCAGCAACTGTTGGTGATGTTAAAAAATATACTGTTGGGACAAAAATCCTTAAAGGATCTGACTATAAAAAATTAGTTTGGACCGATAGCATGACGAAAGGATTGACGTTTAACAACGATGTTACTGTAACATTGGATGGTGCAAATTTTGAACAATCAAATTACACCTTAGTAGCTGATGACCAAGGTTTCCGTCTTGTCTTGAATGCAACAGGTCTTTCTAAAGTAGCAGAAGCTGCAAAAACAAAAGATGTTGAAATCAAAATCAACTATTCAGCTACAGTAAACGGTTCTACTGTCGTTGAAAAGTCAGAAAATAATGATGTCAAACTAGATTATGGTAACAACCCAACAACTGAAAATGAACCACAAACTGGTAATCCAGTTAACAAAGAAATCACAGTTCGAAAGACTTGGGCAGTGGATGGTAATGAAGTGAATAAGGGAGATGAAAAAGTTGACGCTGTCTTCACGTTGCAAGTTAAAGATAGTGACAAATGGGTGAATGTCGATTCAGCAACAGCAACAGCAGCAACTGACTTCAAATACACTTTCAAAAACTTGGATAATGCCAAAACTTACCGTGTTGTAGAACGTGTTAGCGGCTACGCTCCAGCCTACGTTTCATTTGTGGGTGGAGTTGTGACTATTAAGAATAACAAAAACTCAAATGACCCAACTCCAATCAATCCATCAGAACCAAAAGTTGTGACTTATGGACGTAAATTTGTGAAAACAAATCAAGATGGCTCTGAACGTCTAGCAGGAGCTACTTTCCTTGTTAAGAACTCACAAAGTCAATACTTGGCACGTAAATCAGGTGTTGCAACTAATGAAGCTCACAAAGCAGTAACAGATGCTAAAGTACAACTGGATGAAGCTGTTAAAGCTTATAACAAATTGACTAAAGAACAACAAGAAAGTCAAGATGGTAAAGCAGCATTGAATCTTATTGATGAAAAACAAACAGCTTACAATGAAGCTTTTGCTAAAGCAAACTACTCATATGAATGGGTTGTAGATAAAAACGCTGCAAACGTTGTTAAATTGATTTCTAATACAGCTGGTAAATTTGAAATTACAGGTTTGAATGCAGGCGAGTATAGTTTGGAAGAGACTCAAGCACCAACAGGTTATGCTAAATTGTCAAGTGATGTATCATTTAAAGTAAATGATACATCGTATAGCGAAGGGGCTTCAAATGATATTGCATACGATAAAGACTCCGGTAAAACAGATGCACAAAAAGTTGTCAACAAAAAAGTAACAATCCCACAAACAGGTGGTATTGGTACAATTCTTTTCACAATTATTGGTTTAAGCATTATGCTTGGAGCGGTAGTTATCATGAAAAGACGTCAATCAGAGGAAGCTTAAGGCTAGTCTTTGATGATGTATAAGCACAGTTAAAGCTGTGCTTATGATCTAAGGGTATTTCAGTAGAAGTACTCTTAGATCATAAGCAAGAGCTATTATTTAGGAGATGACGTGAAGACTAAAAAAATCATCAAAAAAACAAAAAAAAAGAAATCAAATCTTCCTTTTATCATTCTTTTTCTAATAGGCCTATCTATTTTATTATATCCAGTGGTATCACGTTTTTACTATACGATAGAATCTAATAATCAAACACAGGATTTTGAGAGAGCTGCTAAAAAACTTAGTCAGAAAGAAATCAATCGACGTATGACTCTAGCACAAGCATATAATGATTCTTTAAATAATGTCCATCTTGAAGATCCTTATGAGAAAAAACGAATTCAAAAAGGGGTAGCAGAGTACGCCCGTATGTTAGAGATAAGTGAAAAAATCGGCACAATTTCAGTTCCTAAGATAGGTCAAAAACTCCCTATATTTGCAGGTTCAAGTCAAGAAGTTCTATCTAAAGGAGCAGGGCATTTAGAAGGTACCTCTCTTCCAATTGGAGGCAATAGTACACATACTGTTATAACAGCGCACTCAGGAATTCCAGATAAAGAACTTTTTTCTAACCTTAAAAAGTTAAAAAAAGGAGATAAGTTTTATATTCAAAACATAAAAGAAACGATAGCATATCAAGTAGATCAGATAAAAGTCGTTACACCCGATAACTTTTCAGATTTGTTGGTTGTTCCTGGACATGATTATGCAACCTTATTGACTTGCACCCCGATTATGGTCAATACACACAGACTTTTAGTAAGGGGACATCGTATTCCTTATAAAGGTCCTATTGATGAAAAATTAATGAAAGAAGGTCATTTAAACACGATTTATAGATATCTTTTCTATATATCTTTAGTTATTATTGCTTGGTTACTTTGGTTAATAAAACGTCAACGTCAAAAAAATCGTTTAGCAAGTGTTAGAAAAGGAATTGAATCATAATGGGAGGAAGATTTCAGAAAAACCTTAAGAAATCGGTCGTTTTAAATCGATGGATGAATGTAGGCTTGATACTATTGTTCTTAGTCGGTCTTTTGATAACCTCATATCCTTTTATTTCAAATTGGTACTATAATATTAAAGCTAATAATCAAGTAACTAACTTTGATAATCAAACCCAAAAATTAAATGCTAAAGAGATTAATAGACGATTTGAGTTAGCAAAAGCTTATAATAGAACACTGGACCCAAGCCGCCTATCAGATCCCTATACTGAAAAAGAAAAAAAAGGTATTGCTGAATACGCCCACATGCTTGAGATTGCTGAAATGATTGGATATATTGATATACCGTCTATTAAGCAAAAATTACCTATCTATGCGGGGACTACCAGTAGTGTTCTTGAAAAAGGAGCAGGACACCTTGAAGGAACTTCTTTGCCAATTGGTGGAAAAAGTTCACATACTGTTATCACAGCTCATCGCGGCTTACCTAAAGCTAAATTATTTACAGATTTAGATAAACTTAAAAAAGGAAAAATTTTTTATATTCATAATATCGAAGAAGTTTTAGCCTATAAGGTTGATCAAATAAGTGTTGTAAAGCCAGATAATTTTTCTAAACTATTGGTTGTTAAAGGTAAGGATTATGCGACTTTGCTAACATGTACACCTTATTCGATTAATTCACATCGTTTACTAGTTAGAGGGTATCGAATCAAGTATGTACCTCCTGTTAAAGAAAAGAACTATTTAATGAAAGAATTGCAAACACACTATAAACTTTATTTCCTCTTATCAATCCTAGTTATTCTTATATTAGTCGCTTTACTATTATATTTAAAACGAAAATTTAAAGAGAGAAAGAGAAAGGGAAATCAAAAATGAAAAAGATTAGAAAAAGTTTAGGACTTCTACTATGTTGCTTTTTAGGATTGGTACAATTAGCGTTTTTTTCGGTAGCCAGTGTAAATGCTGATACCCCTAATCAACTAACAATCACACAGATAGGACTTCAGCCAAATACTACAGAGGAGGGGATTTCTTATCGTTTATGGACTGTGACTGACAACTTAAAAGTTGATTTATTGAGCCAAATGACAGATAGCGAATTGAACCAGAAGTATAAGAGTATCTTGACTTCTCCTACTGATACTAATGGTCAGACAAAGATAGCACTCCCAAATGGTTCGTACTTTGGTCGTGCTTATAAAGCTGATCAAAGCGTTTCAACAATAGTACCTTTTTATATTGAATTACCAGATGATAAGTTATCAAATCAATTACAGATAAATCCTAAGCGAAAAGTTGAAACAGGCCGATTAAAACTTATTAAATATACAAAAGAAGGAAAGATAAAGAAAAGGCTATCAGGAGTAATATTTGTATTATACGATAACCAGAATCAGCCAGTTCGCTTTAAAAATGGACGATTTACGACCGATCAAGATGGGATTACTTCATTAGTAACTGATGATAAGGGAGAAATTGAGGTTGAAGGTTTATTACCTGGTAAGTATATTTTTCGAGAAGCAAAAGCACTAACTGGTTACCGTATATCTATGAAGGATGCTGTAGTTGCTGTAGTTGCTAATAAAACACAGGAAGTAGAGGTAGAAAACGAAAAAGAAACTCCTCCACCAACAAATCCTAAACCATCACAACCGCTTTTTCCACAATCATTTCTTCCTAAAACAGGAATGATTATTGGTGGAGGACTGACAATTCTTGGTTGTATTATTTTGGGAATTTTGTTTATCTTTTTAAGAAAAACTAAAAATAGCAAATCTGAAAGAAATGATACAGCATAGTAATTTGGTATTAATATGATTTTTAATCACTACTACTAATTAGTAATTAAAAAACTTGCAATTGCAAGTTTTTTTTGTTATGCTATAGGTGTCTTCAGGGCAGGGTGTAATTCCCGACCGGCGGTAATCGCTTCCAACTTATTTGTCAGTTGTGAAGCATCAGTCCGCGAGCGAAAGCTGATGTGGTGAGATTCCACAACCGACAGTAAAGTCTGGATGGGAGAAGACAAAGGTTTTTTCGCGTACATGCGCTTACCTTTGGAGCTTCTTTCAATTTATTTAAATTGGAGGAATTTTTTTATGACAAATACACGTAAAATGGTGACAATCGCCATTCTTTCTGCCTTATCTTTTGTATTGATGATGGTTTCATTTCCATTAATACCAGGAGCAGAATTTTTAAAGGTTGATTTTTCAATCCTTCCGATGTTAGTTGCTTTTATTTTATTTGATTTGAAATCAAGTTATGGTGTACTCTTATTAAGATCACTTTTAAAAGTTATACTTGCTAATCGTGGTCCAGAAACCTTTATCGGTTTACCGATGAATATGGTTGCTCTAGCTTTATTTTTAGCAAGTTTCGCTATTTTCTGGAAAAATAGAGAGAGTGCAAAAGATTTTATTAAAGCTAGTCTATTTGGTACAGTTAGCTTGACCGTATCTATGGTAGCTCTCAACTATGTCTTTGCGATTCCTTTGTATGCTATATTTGCTAACTTTGATATCAGAACATTTATTGGTGTAGGCAATTACCTTTTAACAATGGTTATTCCATTTAATATCGTTGAGGGAATTTTAATTTCGATTGTTTTCTATCTAACTTACGTGGCTTGTTTGCCAATATTAGAAAGATATAAAAAGACTAATGTTATCTCGTCAAAATAGTAAACTTATTCAAGCATTTATTGCTATTATCTTATTTTTCAGTTTAGGATTGGTCATCAAATATTGGCCCGACACTGTAATTTCATTTGACCAAACTATTCAAGAAAGTGTTAGAGGACAGTTGCCAAATCTTTCTACAAGATTTTTCAAGTTAATCACTGTGATTGGTAATACTGTAAGCCAGATAGCTATTGCGATTATGAGCGTCACTTTCTGTTACCTTAAGAAGTGGTATCCTCAAGCTAGATTTATCGCAGTAAATGCTATTATCTCTGGTATATGTATACTTTCTTTAAAACTTATTTTTCAAAGAGTAAGACCAACTTTAACCCATTTAGTATTTGCAGGTGGCTATTCGTTTCCCAGTGGGCACTCGATGGGAACATTTATGATATTTGGGAGTATTATTATTTTATTGCAGTACTATATGCCTAAGAGTATATGGAATCTGTTGTGCCAAGGTACTTTGGGTTTGCTCATTTTTTTAATTGGGTTATCTCGTATTTACCTAGGGGTTCATTTTCCGACAGATGTTTTAGCTGGTTTTATACTTGCTTATGGTATTTTGAATCTAACTGCGTATATCTTTTTGGCCAAGGATTGGTTAAAGAAAGTGAAGTAAATAAAAGATTGGAACTAACTGACGTTCCAATCTTTTTTAGTTTTATTGTAGTAGTGAGGTTATTTTAGTTAAAATTGTGATACAATTATCCTATGAAAAAACGTTATCGTGCGATTAATGATTATTATCGAGAACTCTTTGGAGAAAAAATATTTAAATTACCTATAGATGCTGGTTTTGACTGTCCTAACAGAGATGGAACAGTTGCTAGGGGAGGGTGCACTTTTTGCACAGTTTCTGGTTCAGGGGATGCTATAGTTGCTCCAGAAGCTCCTATTCGTGAACAATTCTATAAAGAAATTGATTTCATGCACAGAAAGTGGCCCGAGGTTAATAAATATTTAGTCTATTTTCAAAATTTTACCAATACCCATGCTAAGTTAGAGATAATTAAAGAGCGTTACGAACAGGCTATTAATGAGCCAGGAGTTATCGGGATCAACATCGGAACAAGGCCGGATTGCTTACCTGATGAAACTATATACTATCTCGCTGAACTTTCTGAAAGAATGCATGTGACTTTAGAATTAGGCCTTCAGACAACTTATGAAGCAACTTCTGCATTAATAAATAGAGCACATTCATATGACCTTTACAAAAAAACTGTTAAGAGAATACGAGAATTAGCTCCTAAAGTAGAAATCGTTTCTCACATAATAAATGGTCTCCCAGGGGAGACACATGATATGATGGTGGAAAATGTTCGTCGATGTGTTACGGATAATGATATTCAGGGTATAAAATTACACCTTCTGCATCTTATGACTAATACAAGAATGCAGAGAGATTACCATGAAGGTCGTTTACGTTTGTTAAGTCAAGAAGACTATATTTCGATTATTTGTGACCAACTGGAGATTATTCCAAAACATATTGTTATTCACCGAATTACTGGTGATGCGCCACGTCATATGTTAATTGGACCGATGTGGAGCCTTAATAAATGGGAAGTGCTTAATGCCATTGACAAAGAAATGGAGAAAAGACAGTCATATCAAGGATGTAAAGCTGAGGTAAAACATGATTAAAAGACCAATTCATCTTTCTCATGATTTTTTAGCAGAAGTTATTGATAAAGAAGCAATAACGCTTGATGCAACTATGGGAAATGGGAATGATACTGTTTTTTTAGCGAAAAGTTCTAAAAAAGTTTATGCATTTGATATTCAAGAAGAAGCAATAGCAAAAACGAAAGCAAAGCTCACGGAGCAAGGGATCTCTAACGCTGAACTTATCTTGGATGGGCATGAAAATTTGGAACAATATGTTCATACACCTTTAAGAGCGGCTATATTTAATCTGGGATACTTACCCTCAGCGGATAAAACAGTTATTACAAAACCACACACAACTATCAAGGCAATCAAAAACGTTTTAGACATTTTAGAAGTAGGTGGACGTCTATCACTTATGGTTTATTATGGTCATGATGGTGGAAAAAGTGAGAAAGATGCGGTGATAGCATTCGTGGAACAATTACCACAGAATAATTTCGCTACAATGCTTTATCAACCACTCAATCAAGTTAATACGCCTCCCTTTTTAATTATGGTAGAAAAGTTACAATCATATGAAAATGAGGTGTAACTATCTTTAGGCAATTAGCTAAAATGATAATTTCTATAAAATGCCATAAACAATATTATCGACTATGCGCTCAGTGCTATTATATGATATAATGATAGCATTATCTAATAGAAGAACAGTTGGTAGAGTTAATCGCTATCAGCTAAATTCAAATAATTTTTATTTAGGAGTAATTTTCCATGCAAGACCCTGGTAGTCAGAGTTTGTTACTACAATTTGTTATTTTATTAATATTAACCCTATTTAACGCCTTCTTTTCAGCATCTGAAATGGCTTTAGTATCGCTAAACCGCTCTAAAGTAGAACAGAAAGCTGAAGAAGGGGACAAAAGGTATCGACGTCTTTTGGACGTTCTTGAAAATCCCAATAATTTTTTATCAACAATTCAAGTTGGTATTACTTTTATTAGCCTTTTGCAAGGGGCTAGTTTATCTGCCTCACTAGGACATGTGATTTCAGGGTGGCTAGGAAATTCAGCAACAGCCCGTACAGCAGGGAGTATTATTGCGCTAATCTTTTTAACATATGTCTCTATTGTTCTAGGAGAATTATATCCTAAGCGTATTGCTATGAATTTGAAAGATCGTCTAGCAATTGTTTCAGCTCCCATTATTATCTTTCTAGGGAAAATCGTAAGCCCCTTTGTATGGTTGCTCTCAGCTTCAACTAACTTATTGAGTAGAATCACTCCGATGACTTTTGATGATGCTGACGAGAAGATGACACGTGATGAAATTGAATATATGTTGACGAATAGTGAAGAAACTTTGGATGCTGAAGAAATTGAGATGCTGCAAGGGATTTTCTCGCTAGATGAAATGATGGCGCGTGAAGTTATGGTTCCGCGCACTGATGCTTTCATGATTGACATCAACAATGATGCACAATCAAATATTGAAGGAATTTTATCACAAAACTTTTCTCGTGTCCCTGTTTTTGATGACGATAAAGATAGAGTTGTTGGTGTTTTACATACCAAGCGCTTATTGGAAGCGGGCTTTAAAACTGGTTTTGATACTATCGACTTGCGAAAAATACTTCAGGAACCTCTTTTTGTTCCAGAAACGATTTTTGTAGATGACCTTTTAAAAGCATTACGCAACACTCAAAATCAAATGGCCATTTTACTAGATGAATATGGTGGCGTTGCTGGTTTAGTAACTCTAGAGGATTTATTGGAAGAAATTGTCGGCGAAATTGATGATGAAACAGATACAGCTGAACAATTTGTCAGGGAAATCGATGAGAATATCTATATTGTTCTAGGAACTATGACGCTTAATGAATTTAATGATTATTTTGAGACAGAGTTAGAAAGTGATGATGTTGATACAATTGCGGGTTATTATTTAACTGGTGTGGGTAGTATTCCAAACCAAGAGGAAAAAGTAGCTTACGAAGTAGACAGCAAAGATAAACACATCACTTTGATTAATGATAAAGTTAAAGATGGTCGTATAACAAAATTGAAGGTGCTATTGTCTGATATAGAACAGAATATTGAAAAAGACTAAGATTACTTAGTCTTTTTTTCATGAAAATGATATAATAAAGTCATAAAAACGGTTACAAGGTGATGAAATGGCAGAAATAGACTATAAAAAAGTAACAGGAATGATCCATTCTACAGAAAGTTTCGGCTCTGTGGATGGGCCAGGTATTCGTTTTATCATTTTTATGCAAGGATGTAAAATGCGTTGTCAATACTGTCATAATCCTGATACTTGGGAAATGGAAACTAACAATTCAAAGGAACGTACCGTTGAGGATGTTCTAAAAGAAGCTCTTCGTTATAAACATTTTTGGGGAAAAGATGGAGGTATCACAGTTTCAGGTGGTGAAGCAATGCTGCAAATTGACTTTATTACAGCCCTCTTTATTGAGGCTAAGAAACTAGGTATTCATACGACGCTAGATACTTGTGGTTTTGCTTATCGAGCAACACCAGAATACCATGCTATCCTTGACAAATTGTTAGATGTTACTGATTTGGTACTCCTTGACTTAAAAGAAATTGATCCAGAACAACATAAAATTGTAACTCGTCAGTCTAACAAAAATATTTTACAGTTTGCTAGATATTTATCTGATAGAGGTACTCCGGTATGGATTCGTCATGTTTTAGTTCCCGGATTGACTGATATCGATGACCATTTAAAACGTTTGGGTGAATTTGTCCAAACACTTGATAATGTCGATAAATTTGAAGTATTGCCTTATCATACTATGGGAGAGTTCAAATGGCGTGAATTAGGAATTCCGTATCCATTAGCTGGTGTGAAACCACCAACTCCAGAACGTGTTAAAAATGCTAAAGATATCATGAAAACAGAATCCTATACAGAATATCTAAAAAGGATTCAAAATTAGTTTTAAGTTGAATTTTATTCAACTTTTTTAGTTGCAAAGGGCTTCCTAGTAAGATTTTTTGCTAAGTTATTCAATTTTTGCTACAATAAGGTGAATATAAAAGAAGAGGTAAAAACATGTCTAAAATTTTAGTCTTTGGTCACCAAAATCCAGATTCAGATGCTATTGGATCATCAGTTGCTTTTGCATATCTAGCTAAAGAAGCTTGGGGGCTTGACACAGAGGCCGTTGCTTTAGGAACTCCAAATGAAGAAACAGCATATGTTTTAGATTATTTTGGTGTTCAAGCACCTCGAGTAGTAGAATCTGCAAAAGCAGAGGGTGTAGAGACGGTCATTTTAACTGACCATAACGAATTCCAACAATCTATTTCTGATATTAAAGATGTGACAGTTTATGGTGTTGTTGATCATCATCGTGTTGCTAACTTTGAGACTGCTAATCCGTTATATATGCGTTTGGAACCAGTTGGCTCAGCATCATCGATTGTTTATCGTATGTTTAAGGAAAATGGAGTATCAGTACCCAAAGAGTTGGCTGGTTTATTATTATCAGGTTTGATTTCAGATACCCTTCTTTTGAAATCACCAACAACTCATGCTTCAGATATTCCAGTTGCAAAAGAACTAGCAGAGCTTGCAGGTGTAAACTTAGAAGAATATGGTTTAGAAATGCTTAAAGCAGGTACTAACCTCTCAAGTAAGACTGCAGCGGAGTTGATTGATATTGATGCTAAAACATTTGAATTAAATGGAGAAGCTGTTCGTGTTGCACAAGTTAATACTGTGGACATTAACGATATTTTAGCACGTCAAGAAGAGATTGAAGTTGCTATTCAAGAAGCAATTGTCACAGAAGGTTATTCTGATTTTGTATTGATGATTACTGACATTGTTAATTCAAATTCAGAGATTTTAGCTCTCGGTTCAAATATGGCTAAAGTTGAAGCAGCTTTTGAATTTACACTTGAAAATAACCACGCTTTTCTTGCTGGGGCAGTATCACGCAAAAAACAAGTTGTTCCTCAATTGACAGAAAGCTACAATGCTTAATTAATCATGTAAAACGGGCTACGTCCCGTTTTTTTAGTCATACATTTAGGAGCGCTTTTATGATATTAACGTTTAATCCAGGAAAGTTAGAAAGACAAGAGTTTTTTAAGGAGCTTATTAACTATCTTTGGATACATGATGGTGTAACACTAAGACAAATAAAGTCCCACTTTACAGACTATTCTAAAATTGACCGTTTGTTAGAAGAATATATTAACCATGGATATATTCTTCGCCAAAATAAACGCTACAGTCTTAATCTTCCTTTTCTGAGTTCGCTGGATGGATTAGCATTAGATGATTTGGTTTTCATAGATTCTGATAGTCAAATCTATCAGTTATTACAGAAGCGAAAATTTGTGACAAATTTAGATAACCAAACCAATCACTTGGTATTTGTAGAAGAGACAGATTTTGAAAGAAACACTTTGACTCTTTCTAATTATTTCTATAAACTAACCAACGGTTATCCACTTTCAAGAGAACAAAAAAAGCTTTATCAACTTTTAGGAGATGTTAATTCGGAATATGCTTTAAAATATATGTCAAGCTTTATATTGAAATTCCTTCGCAAGGATAGTGTTAAGCAAAAACGTACAGATATTTTTATCCAAGCTTTAGAATTACTTGGATATATTAGCTTAAACCAAGATACTACCTATCGTTTAAATGCTAAACTTGATGTTGAAGCTTTAAAGATTTACTTAACATAAAAAAGACTGGAAGTTTGTCCAGTCTTTTTTAGTCAACTTTTGTCATCAACCAGAGAAAATAGGGGGCACCAATTATTGATACAACCAATCCAGTGGGTATACCTGTACCAACTAAGAGGAGACGACCTATAGTATCTGATACCAATAGGATAATAGCACCAATAAGAAGACAGCTAGGTAGTATAATTTTATGGTTATTTCCTAATAGTCGTCTACTTAAGTGCCCAGCGAGTAAGCCTATAAAAGTAATATTACCAATTAAGACGACGCTAATAGCAGCAAGGCTACTTGCCAGCATCAAAGTATATATTCTTTCCTTTTTTAAATGAAGTCCTAGAGCGAGAGCAGTCTGCTCGTTTAGGTTCATAATATTAAGGTGGCGACTGCGACTATATGTTAATCCCCATAACAAAATGAGAATCGGGATAAAAGTGATAATGGTAGTCCAGGAACTAATTGTAATTTTTCCACTAAGCCATTCAACGATCATATCCATTTTTTGATTATTAGACTGACTAATAATAGAAATCATAATGCCTGAAATCATTGTAGATATTCCGATACCAGTGACGATTAATCGTGTAGGGCTAATATTGTGATTTCTTCTGTATGACATAAGATAGACAAGAAAAATAGTTACCAACCCTCCAAACATAGCAAATAGGGGTAAAAAGTATAATATAGTTGGATTGCTAACATTAAATGTTCCTATGGTTAGAGCGATTACTAATCCAGCTCCAGCATTGATACCAAGAATACCGGAATCAGCTAGTGGATTTTTGGTTAACGTCTGTAATAGCAACCCAGCAATTCCTAAAGAAGCTCCCCCAAAGATACAGACAATAATACGAGGTAAACGAATGTTAGTAATGATAAAAAGGAAGGCATCATCAGATTTTCCACTTATTAGTTTTAAAACGTTAATAACGGAAGTATTAGCATAGCCAAGTGAAATTGATACTAGTATTAATAATAGTAGGATAATGACAGATGATATTAAAACAAAAGGAGCTTTATTTTTTTGAATCATAGATTTTTCCCTTTTCTAATTAACCATAGGAAACATGGAAGCCCTACGATACTGATTATAGAACTAATTGGTGTCTCTGAAGGGGGATTTATAATACGAGATGATAAGTCTACCCAGATCATGAAAGTAGCCCCTGAAAATCCTATTAAAGGTAATAACAGACGATAATCTTTGGGAATAAAAAGCTTAATAAAATGTGGAATAATCAATCCAATGAAAGAAACGGTTCCTATCAACGCGACTGATGAAGCCGATAAAAACAAAACAATAAGTAATAGAAACGCAGTCATTAATTGAGTTTTTTGTCCCAATGCTTTGGCCACAGATTCATTAAGGCTCAAGATAGTTAATTGATGTGCTAGGAGTTGTGAAATAAGTAAACCTAAAATAATGATAGGTGCTATTATGATTAGCATTTTCCAGTTAATTTGGGATAAACCACCTGCTTGCCAACCGATAACAGTTCGATTGAGTTTAAAGTATAATGTAACCACTTGTCCAACAGACGTAAAAAGTGTGGAGATCATCGCTCCAGCTAAAATGAGTCGTAGTTGGTGGTAACCCTTTTGCTTTGTATAAGAGAGTGTGAAGACTAAAAGACAAGAAATGACAGACCCTAGTAAGCAGACAATGAGAATCGTACTATAGTGCATGCTCCCTAAAAAAGCATATGCAACAACAAGGGCTAACCCAGCTCCGGCGTTAATACCTAGTAGTCCAGGATCAGCAATGGCGTTTCGAGTGACTCCCTGCATAATAGCACCTGCTTGTGACATAGCTGCACCTACTAAGATAGCTGCAATTATGCGTGGTAGTCTAATGTCAAAAATAACATCCTGAGCATTAGAGTTTTTTAAGGGATTTTTTAAAACAGTTATTAAATCACTAGTCTTGAAATTGATAGCACCAAATCGTAAGCTGGCGTAACAACCAATAAGAAATAGTATAAGTGTTATGAAAAAAACAAGCCAAAAATGATTTGACTTATTTTTTTGAACGAGTTTTTTTGAAGCTTTAAACATAAGAGGAGCTTTCTTTTAATTTGTATTTTCTTTGATAGCCTTTGTAAATGATTTTAATTGAGCTTCTAAAGATAGAGGGTCAGAGAAATAAAACACGTCGTAGTTACTTTCTATGATGTGCCCTTTTTTGACAGCTGGTAAATTCTTCCAGACATCACTTTCTTTAAGTGATGAAGCTGCTTTTTTAGTCGTTTTGTTTATATTAACAAGGGCATAATCTCCAACGTAATCACCGATTGCTTCTTGCGAAACGGTAAACCACCCTTTTTTAAAGACATCTTTTTTGACTTTTTCTGGGGCAGCATAACCTAGTGAATCATAGATTAGTTCTCCACCGCGTCCAAAATTATTACCATATAAATAGATATTTTTATCATAAAAATCCATAATAGTAAAAGTAGTGTTAGGCTTTAAGATATGGTGTAAATCTTTTTTGGCAGCGAGAGTTTTAGTTTTCCATTGGCTAACCCACTGATTAGCTTCTTTTTCTTTACCGAATACTTTCCCCAAGGCTGGCATCATATCTAAATAATTTTGTGCACCATATTTAATAACTAAAGTTGGTGCAATTTTTTTCAGAGTATTGATGTTTGGATCTTGATCGAAAACCATGATTAAATCAGGTTTTTGTGCGGCAATAGCTTCTGTATCATCAGCAGTTAATTTTTTAGCTTCTTTCAGTTGCTTACCAAAAACGGGGCTATCTTTTTCTAAGTCTAAACTGTAACTTGAAACATTAACACCTAGTTTTAATAAATACCCAGTGTAAGAATATGTAAAATTAATTACTTTTTTCGGATTTTCAGGAATTTTTCCATAATAGGTGAAGCCTTCAATTTTAGGCATTTTAGAAATAGTTGTTTTAGTGCTTTCTTGTTTAGTTTGTTGTCCGCAAGATACCAAAAAGAAGGTCAGTAGTGTGAGGACAATAATTCCAATTTTTTTCATAAGATAACATCTCCTAAATAATATTAATTTTGATCAGTTGATAATTGATAAGATAACAAAACAGGTTGTTTACTAATAGGGTCCTGAATGATATGAGCATCAATCTTAAAAATATCTTTGATAATATCTTTAGTCATGATCTGACTAGGACTACCTTCATAGATAATTTTACCGGTTTTCATTGCAACTAGATAATCAGAATAGCGCGCAGACAGGTTTAGGTCGTGTAGGACCATAATAATTGTTTTTTGCGTTTCGTTATTAAGTTTTTTGAGCAATTCCAAGACTTCTAATTGATGATTCATGTCAAGATAAGTTGTAGGTTCGTCTAAAAAGATAGTATCTGTATCTTGTGCTAAAGCCATAGCAATCCATACTTTTTGCCTCTGACCTCCTGAAAGGTCATCAACATCTCTATTAGCAAATTGCGCTACGTTAGTCATTTCCATCGCCCAATGGATTTTACTGCGATCGTCATTTGTCAAATTGCCAAGGTATTTTTGGTGTGGGAACCGTCCATAAGATATTAGTTCATAAACTGTTATCCCTTCAGTTGCTTCTAACACCTGTGGGAGAAGTGCAATCTTCTTAGCAATTTCCTTTGTGGGTAAATGTGCAATATCATGACCATCAATAGTGATAGTACCATCTTTTATTTTATGGATGCGTGTGAGAGCCTTCAAAAGAGTAGACTTTCCACATCCATTGGCACCAATAATCGTTGTTATTTTTTGGTTAAGTATACTGAGGGAAAGATTATTGATGATTTCTTTCTGATCGTAAGATACGATAATGTTTTCTGCTTTTATGTGAGACATAGAGAACCTTTCTAGCAAAAAATTAAGTTCATTATAACATAGAAAAAAGGCTTACAAAAGCCTTTTTTAGCATTAATTAAGAAAAATGTGAACAAAATGATAATTATTTAGAATGATTCAAAATAGTATCAATAATCATTATTGTTTAGCTTTTTTATCGTTTAAGGTATTTTTTCGCAACTTCTAAATCTCCAGAGTAATTGTCACGATTTCCTTTGATAATTTGATAAGCATCTGCCCCTTTACCAGCGATAATAATTGCATCTAGTTTGCAATTAGTAAGAGTACTGGCATTAGCAATTGCTTCTTCTCGATCAATGATGATAGTAACTGGACGATTAATATGGCTTGCTATTTCTTGTGAGATAACTAAGGGATCTTCAAAATTAGGATCATCTGCAGTGAGTATCACTTGTAGATTAGGATGTTGATTAATGACATCTCCGAAGTCTTTACGACGGCTTTGACCTTTATTACCAGGAGCTCCGAGCACTAATATAATATCCCCTTTTTGGTGTTCCTCAACAACAGCTAATAATTTCTTCAAACTGTCTCCGTTGTGGGCATAGTCAACGAAAATCTTTGCGCCGTTGGTTTGTGTTAGGACTTCCATGCGGCCAGGGACGGTAGTTTGTGCAATTCCGTTTTTTATATCTTCAATTGAAACACCAAGTCGGAGACAAGCAAGTCCAGCTGCGATAGCATTTTCTTGATTGAATTTTCCAATCAGCTTGATATCGTAGGTGTTCTCCAACTTTCCTTTGACATGGAAAGAAAAGGCCTGTGATTCTGTGATAACATTTTCAGAATAATCTCCATAGAAATCATGAGGAATATATTCTACCTGTTCTTTGACAATATTAAAATGATCCATCTGACTATTTACAACAACAGCATTGCTATTCTCCATCAAGAGCCGTTTGTGGAAAAAATAATCTTCGAATGTAGGGTGCTCGATAGGACCAATATGATCGGGACTAATATTTAAGAAAACGCCAACGTCAAAGGTTAAACCATAAACACGTTTGGTTAGGTATGCTTGGCTTGATACTTCCATAACTAAGTGTGTCATTTGATTCTCAACAGCTGTAGCCATCATCCGAAATAAATCAAGACTCTCGGGGGTTGTGAGATGTGATTTAAAGAAAGATTTACCATCTAATGTTGTGTTCATAGTTGAGAGCATAGCAGGACGATGGTTTACTTTTAACATATGATAAGCAAAGTAAGCCGCAGTTGTTTTTCCTTTTGTTCCAGTAAAAGCTAGAAGTTTAAGTTTGTTTTGTGGGTTATTATAGAAAGACATAGATATCAAACTCATGGCTTTTTTGATATCATTGACTAATATCACTGGAATATCGGCGCCGTAATCTATCTCAGAAACGTAAAAAGAAAGGCCTGCTGTGATTGCAGAATCTAGATATTCTTTTTTAAAAGTAGCACCCTTAGCGAAAAATAAAGTATCAGATGAAATTTGACGACTATCATATGATAAGGCATTAAAAGTTACATTTTGTGTCCAGTTATAATAATAATGCTCATGAAACAAAATCTCTCTGAAATTATGGTCATTTTTTAAAATTTCTAAAATTTTATCTATTGTAATCATACTCCTTATTTTAGACTTTATGTTCTCGTTTTACAAGTCTAAGGTAAAAGTTTATAATAAAGTGATATTTCTGAGATTTTTGTCTTTTAAATGCTAAATAATATTGAAAATAGAAAGTTTACCATGTCACAAAAAACAACAAAAGTTAGTCAGCAAGAACAAATGGTCAAAGGGACGGCTTGGTTAACAGCAGGGAATTTCATTAGTCGGTTGCTGGGAGCCATCTATATTATCCCTTGGTATGCTTGGATGGGAAAGCATGCTGCCGAAGCAAATGCTTTATTTGGGATGGGATATGAAATCTATGCTTTATTTCTTTTGATATCAACTGTTGGAATTCCAGTAGCAGTTGCAAAACAGGTATCTAAGTATAACACTTTAGGTAAAGAAGAGATGAGCATTTACCTGGTTCGGAAAATCTTGCAGTTTATGCTGATTTTAGGTGGAGTTTTTGCATTAATTATGTATATTGGTTCACCTCTATTTGCTTCACTTAGTAAAGGAGGGCAAGAACTCGTTCCAATATTGCGTAGTCTAACTCTAGCTGTTTTAGTTTTTCCTTCAATGAGTGTTTTACGTGGTTTTTTTCAAGGTTTTAATAATTTAAAACCGTATGCCATTAGTCAAGTCGCTGAGCAGATTATACGTGTCATATGGATGCTATTAACTGCTTTCTATATTATGCGTCTAGGATCAGGAGATTATATTGCCGCTGTGACACAGTCAACATTCGCCGCCTTTGTCGGTATGTTTGCTAGTATAGCTGTGCTGCTTTATTTCTTATGGCGTTATAATATGCTATCTGCTTTGATTGGTAAAACTCCAGAGCACATTAAATTAGATACTAAAGAAATACTAATTGAGACTGTTAAGGAAGCAATCCCTTTTATTATTACTGGTGCAGCAATTCAAATTTTCAAATTGATTGATCAGTTTTCATTTGGGAATACGATGGCGCTCTTTACGAATTATTCAAGTGAAGAATTACGGGTTATGTTTGCTTACTTTTCAAGCAACCCTGGTAAAGTTACGATGATTCTAATTGCTGTTGCTACCGCAATTGCTGGAGTTGGTATTCCATTGTTAACAGAGAATTTTGTTAAGAATGATAAAAAAGCCGCCGCTCGTTTGGTTGTTAATAATTTACAAATGTTACTAATGTTTTTACTGCCAGCTGTTGCAGGATCCGTTATTTTAGCAAAACCTTTGTATACAGTCTTTTATGGGTTACCGCAGGGACAAGCTTTAGGGCTTTTTGTCATATCTCTTATTCAAACAATTATTTTATCTATTTATACTGTTTTAGCACCAATGCTACAAGCATTGTTTGAAAATCGTAAAGCTATTATTTACTTCCTATATGGTCTGGTGGCAAAAGTTATTTTACAAGTTCCCTCCATTTTCCTTTTCCATGCCTATGGACCACTTTTCTCAACGACAGTAGCTCTTTGTATCCCAGTAATTCTTATGTATTTGAAAATACATGAAATTACAGGATTTAAACGCCAAGCTATTCGTCGTACAAGTGCTTTAGTCCTTATTCTAACGCTATTGATGAGCTTTATTATTTCTATGATAATATGGTTAATGAACCTGGTTATTGTACCCGATAGTAGACTGGTAAGTCTAGTTTACATTATCGTTATCGGTGCAATAGGTTTAGGGGTATATGGCTTTATGGCACTGGCCACCCATCTACTTGATAAGATGATTGGCAGTCGTGCTCAAGACTTACGCCGAAAGTTGCACCTTAACTAATGAAAAAACTAGGTTAGACAGAGTTGTTTAACCTAGTTTTTTGACGACCAAAATTATTTGTGAAATTTTAAGGTAGTCACAATATAGTGAGCTTATTTTTATGTTATAATTAAATGGAGAAATATGAGGTGAAAGATGTCTTACGAAAAGCTTTTAGAACGATTTTTAACATACGTCAAAATAAATACAAGAAGTAATCCTAATAGTACACAAACGCCAACAACTCAAAGTCAAGTTGACTTTGCTTTAACAGTTTTAAAACCAGAAATGGAAGCAATTGGTTTAAAAGATGTTCATTATTTACCTTCTAATGGGTATTTGGTTGGAACCTTACCTGCTACAAGCGACCGCTTACGCCATAAAATAGGTTTTATATCCCATATGGATACAGCTGATTTCAATGCTGAAAATATTACTCCACAAATTGTTGACTATAAAGGTGGAGATATTGAACTTGGAGACTCAGGTTACATTTTAAGTCCAAAAGATTTTCCAAATTTAAATAATTACCATGGGCAAACATTGATTACAACAGATGGTAAAACCTTACTGGGAGCAGACGATAAGTCTGGTATAGCAGAAATCATGACAGCTATGGAATATTTGGCTTCGCATCCAGAAATTGAGCACTGTGAAATTAGAGTTGGCTTTGGACCAGACGAAGAAATTGGTATAGGTGCAGATAAATTTGATGTTAAAGATTTTGATGTTGATTTTGCCTATACAGTGGATGGTGGACCACTAGGAGAATTACAGTATGAAACCTTTAGTGCAGCTGGTTTGGAGCTTACATTTGAAGGACGAAACGTTCACCCTGGAACTGCAAAAAATCAAATGATTAATGCTTTACAGCTTGCTATGGATTTTCATAGTCAATTACCAGAAAATGAACGTCCTGAACAAACAGATGGCTATCAAGGATTTTATCACTTATATGATTTAAGTGGAACAGTTGATCAAGCTAAAAGTTCATATATCATTCGAGATTTTGAGGAAGTTAATTTCTTAAAACGTAAGCACTTGGCTCAAGATATCGCTGATAATATGAATGAAGCATTACAATCTGAACGTGTAAAGGTTAAACTATACGATCAATATTACAACATGAAGAAAGTTATTGAAAAAGACATGACACCTATCAACATTGCTAAAGAAGTAATGGAAGAGTTAGACATCAAGCCAATCATAGAACCGATTCGTGGTGGTACAGATGGCTCTAAAATTTCCTTTATGGGAATCCCTACTCCTAATCTTTTTGCAGGTGGTGAAAACATGCATGGACGTTTTGAATTCGTTAGTCTACAAACAATGGAAAAAGCAGTTGATGTTATTTTAGGCATCGTTGCTAAGGATTAGTAAAGAAATATCAGATTGGAGTGGTTAAATGATAAAATTATTTGGGAAGATACGTTATCACTGGCAACCTGAACTTTCTTGGGCTATTATTTATTGGTCAATAGCCATTGCACCAATTTTTATTGGTTTATCTCTGCTATATGAAAGAACTGAGATTCCGAGTCAGGTATTTGTTCTATTTGCCATCTTTATTGTTTTAGTAGGCATTGGATTTCATCGCTATTTTGTTATTGAAGAAGATGGATATCTTAGGATTGTATCTTTTAACTTTTTAAGACGATCTAAATTTCCAATTGAAGATATTGCTAAAATTGAAGTCACTAAATCAAGTGTCACTATCAAATTTAATAATAACCATGAGCGTATTTTTTACATGCGAAAATGGCCTAAAAAATATTTTTTAGATGCACTAGCTATTGAACCTAAATTTAAGGGAGAAGTGGAGCTTCTCGATAATTTGATTAAAATGGATTATTTTGAATGTTATCGCTACGATAAAAAAGCTCTTACAAAATCGTAAGAGCTTTGGTGGGACATGATTTAACTGCTAAAACAGTATCTTGATCAGAATTTGGAACCTCTTTTTCTAGGTTATCTGTATCGGAAAATTTAACGATACCATCATCTTGATAATCAAAAATATTTGAATATGTTTGGCAAAGCCCGCAGGCAATACATTTTTCTGGAATTAGTGCAACTTTCATAGTATTATTGTAATACTTATTGATACGATTAACAAGGGGGAAGTCATGGCGAAAAAACCATGGGAAAAAAAAGTTGTGGAAAACAATAGTCATAGAAAAGACAAAATTACAAGAACGAGTAGAGGTGTGGTGTCAAGTACTCCTTGGCTTACCGCTTTCTTGAGTGCATTCTTTGTTATTGTCGTTGCTATTTTATTTATAGTATTTTATACTTCAAATAGAGGAGAAGACAGAGCAAAAGAAACTTCTGGTTTTTATGGTGCTTCAAGTCAAAAAGTTAATAGTTCTAAAACGAAAAAAGCATCTACAAGTAAGAAAACAACGTCATCATCAAAAACTAAAACTAGTGATAAATCAACAACATCTTCTAGTACAGTAGCAAGTTCGAGTGAGACATCGACATCATCTTCAGTAAACGGTGGAACAATCGTAGTTCAACCAGGTGAGGGAGCAGCCTCCATAGCTGCTCGTGCAGGTATCTCAGTTGCTCGTTTACAAGAACTTAATCCTGGTCATATGACCTCAGGGTATTGGTATGCTAATCCAGGCGATCCTGTGGTTGTAAATTAAGGGGAGGATTATGAACTCAATTAATATTGCTATTGATGGACCAGCATCAAGTGGGAAAAGTACTGTCGCTAAGATTATTGCTAAAAATTTGAATTACACTTACCTTGATACAGGTGCTATGTATCGTTGTGCTACTTATCTGGCTTTACAGCATGGATATGAAGCACAAGATGTTTCGAAAATTTTAGGACTCCTAGCTGAAAGACCGATTTCTTTTGGTAAAGCAGAAGATGGCAGCCAGACAGTCTTTATTGGCACAGAAGAAGTTACTTTAGCTATCCGTCAAAACGATGTTACTAACAATGTCTCGTGGGTTTCTGCTATCCCAGAGATTCGAGAAGAGTTAGTAAACCAGCAGCGTCGTATAGCCAAAGATGGTGCTATTATAATGGATGGTCGTGACATAGGAACAGTTGTTTTGCCAGATGCAGAATTAAAGATTTTTTTAGTTGCTTCTGTTGATGAAAGAGCTGAGCGTCGCTTTAAAGAAAATCAAGAAAAAGGCATTGAGAGTGATTTTGAAACACTGAAATCAGAAATTGCTGCTCGTGATTATAAAGATAGCCATCGAGAAGTTTCACCATTAAAGGCAGCAGAAGATGCTATTGAATTTGATACTACAGGAGTATCAATTGAAGGTGTTGTAACTTTTATTCAAGAAAAAGCAGAAAAAATAATTGACATGAAGAATTAGTCATGATATACTAGTTGCAATGAGAAAAGCAGAAGTGAGAACTTCTCGCCTTGCGACTTAGGTTGTCTGGCC
>ERZ507021.178-NODE-178-length-36537-cov-109.426_pt1 | contig 36537 bp, 33 predicted proteins | sample MGYA00512877_ERZ507021 | MGnify/ENA metagenome assembly ERZ507021 | reverse complement strand
ATGAAAAAGTAATGAATCAACGTACTGATTTTCTGAATAAGTTGAGTACAGAAATTATCAAAAATCACGATATCATCTGTATTGAAGACTTAAACACAAAAGGCATGTTGCGTAATCATAAACTAGCAAAAAGTATTTCGGATGTTTCTTGGTCTAGTTTTGTGTCTAAATTACAATACAAGGCTGACTGGTACGGTCGGAAAATCATCAAAGTAGATAAGTGGTTTCCATCTAGCCAAATCTGTTCGAATTGTGGACATAAAGACGGCAAGAAATCTCTCGAAATTCGAGAATGGACTTGCCCTATTTGTCATACTCATCATGACCGAGATATCAACGCTAGTATCAATATCCTGACCGAAGGTCTAAGGCTACACTCTATGGGATTGGCTTAGATCAAATAAACAAGAACCGTAGGAACTACGGGGATAGCTTGGTAAATAAGAGGCACCTCTGTTAGTAAAGTAATACGCTATCAAGTATGCTCTCTTCCCAAGAAGCTCCCACTTCAAGCGTAAGAAACCGTTAGGTTTAGCTAAGTGGTGAGTAGTTCACAACTACGACTTGTTTAATTTCGCCTGTGGAAGCATAGTTTTAATTTGAAGGAGGAAAGTACTATGGCAACTTCAAGTTTTCAAAAGAACTTTACTGTGACTAGAAAGCAACAAGATAGAGTTGTCTCAGTCATGACTAGTGACAAATTAGGAGCAAATATGAGCAAAAAATTTGAATCTAAATTCTCTAGTGCTAAAAATTTCCAAGGTCAACTTAATAACGTCCTTTCGCCAAAGAAAGTTCTGAATGACTGATTATGTGGTCTTTTCTTTAGGAGAACTTTTAGAGTTATATGATGAAGGCGAACTATTAGATAAACTAAAACAATTTACATGTGAAAAAGAAAAAGATTTAGAACATTTTTTGCATAATAAGGCATGTACCTATGAAAATAGTGAGTTTGGGAAAACCTTTTTGTTTATTGATAAACAAAAATTAAATGAGAACGAGTTTTCTATAATGGGTTTTTTCACTAATGCTTTAACTTCCTATGATATTTCTAAGATGGGAAAAAAGAAACAAAAAAAAGTATTAGGGTCTATGCCGGGGAGAGATAATCTTAATTCATTTCCAGCATTTCTAATTGGACAATTAGGCAGAAGTGATTTTTATACTTCTGAAGATTTGCCAGGACATTAAATTTTGCATGAATGTTATCTACAATTGCGGGAAGTTAGTAAAGCTGTTGGTGGAGAACACGTAATCTTGGAATGTAGAGAATGTATGTATGACAATTTCTATTCTAGACAAGGGTTCAAGAAGTTAAATGAAAATGTTGATAAGAATGGGTTATACACTTTGTACAATCGTATAAAGTTTAAAGATCTATTAGAAAGTTGATTATGGTTAAAATCAAAGAGAGTAGTGATCAAAATTGTTTATGATTTTGATCACTACTCTTTATTTGGGTTCTAAGTCAAATAGTAATCTCTATTACCAATTTTGGAAACACGACGTTAGCTGGTTATTCAACCATGTTGATCCATTTCTTATATGATCCATAGAAAACAAGATTGACTGCCTACACGCAAAATGGAGGATTGATTTTTGTAATCGATGCTTTGATATTAAGTCTCTATAAACAAGATTACTCTAAATGTCGTACTCAATCAGGAGACTATATGAAATTTTCAAAGACAAAAGAGTACAGAGATTAACTGTAATGGTTATTACAAAATGTATGTGTAAGAGAAATAGTTTTTCTTGAAAGAAAGGTAATACGCGCATCCGTTTTGCTAGTCATTCATCATAAGCTAAATGAAAAACGAGTATGCTATAAATGAAAAAAAGAGTTACCATAAAGAAATAATCGCTAAATAATTAATAGCTTTTCATTCACAAATCTTTAGTAACCAACATGCTGCTTCCACTCAACGATCAAGCAATTTTTGCTTGATCGTTGAGTGGGTAAGGGTAATCTACAAAAATAATATACATCTATTCGCGTATTCATCCAAAATTCTCTAGTATCCTTTTAAACTTGCTTTTTCAAGAAGAAATAATCACAACTTTGTACTGGAACATTTTTAATACTTCCGAACTCCTTGTACCCATTCTTTTTGTAAAAATTAGGTGCCTCAAATGAGAAAGTTTCTAAATGAATTACTTTACCTTTTCTCTTCTAGCAATATTCGCCATCTCAGCTAATAACCTTCCTCCTTTGCGTGATTTATAAAAATTTGCTAGGCAGAAATTAGGAGGATTGAAATGCCATTTTTTGAAGAGGTAGCAGATGAGTTTTCTCAATTATTACTTAAATATTACCAAGCATATCCTAGTTAGCAAAAAAAGAGAAATACTGGAGAAGAAAATGTTATCCAGTTTCTTGCTATCTATAAGGGTCCTGCTAGTCCAAAAATTTATTAGTGAGACACTAAATTTATCAAGTATGCGCGTATCCGCAATTTTGAACGCTTTAGGGAAGAAAAAGATGAATTCACGAAAACAATCAAGTATTGATCATCGTCAAATCGTAATTTCTTTAACAGGAAGGAAAACAAACGGTGCTAACAATTCTTGTGAAAAGATCCAAAGTAGCTATGCTCATGTTTTTGAGCAAATGGGAGAAGAAGATACCCAGAAATTTATTGAATTGATGACAAAGTTTATGAGTCATTAATATTAGTAAACAAATTTTCAAATTGGGTGTAATAGTTTATTGTAAATGACTTCATTGGAACGAAGTCTTCAAACTCAACCAGTTCTTGGCCTATTAATTATTTTTTTAATCATTCGGGAAATAATGGTCTCTGTTATTGTATTCATTCATTTTTTGGGGTGAGTTGTTTTCTCAAGTTTGTTTGGTAAAATGATAGATAAATATTATTGACTATACTTTTAAAGGGTGGGCTGATAATGAATAGAGAAATACTGAATTATGTGGAAGAATTTGTTGACTTTAATGAATCCTTCGATGAGCAGGATGCGATTACTGCCATTCAAATTAGTGAAATGTTCAATATCAAACGCAATACAGCTAGCAGATACTTAAATGAGCTGTTGGATGAAGGCAGATTAATAAAAGTAAACACACGTCCAGTTTTATTTTTTCATAAGCAATTGGTTGAGAGCGCTTTAAAGAGAGAGGTTAAAAAAGAGTATTCGTCTTTCGCCGAATTGAAAAATGCTAGAATCGAAGAAAAAGATACCTTCGATTCTGTAATTGGTCGTAATGGTAGCTTAAGTAACGTGATTGATCAACTAATTTCAGCGACTAATTATCCTGAAGGGTTACCGATTTTACTAAATGGTGAATCTGGAACAGGAAAAAGTATGCTTGCAAAAAAGGTGTATGAGTATTGCTTACAGCAAGGGATTCTTGGAGACAAGTCGCCGTTTGTTGTATTCAATTGTGCGCAATATTTCAATAATCCTGAATTGCTTTCTAGTCAATTATTTGGGTATAAAAAGGGATCATTTACAGGAGCCGATATGGATCGAGGCGGATTGATTGAGGAAGCAGAAGGAGGAATTTTATTTTTGGATGAAGTCCATCGATTACCTCCAGAAGGTCAAGAAAAGCTTTTTATTCTGATGGATCAAAAAGTTTTTAGTCGAGTCGGAGAAACTGACAATAAAAGGAATGCTAATATCCGATTAATTTTTGCTACAACAGAAGATGTTCATTCTTCTTTCTTGCCGACTTTTTTAAGAAGGATTCCAATGGTCTGTTACCTTCCAAACTTTTCTGATCGGACATATAGAGAACGGCGGGATTTAGTTTTTTTAATGTTGAAGAAGGAAGCGAACATTTTGAGATGCTCATTACGTGTCTCTAGTACAGTAATCTATATTTTGACTCATGCCGAACATAAAGGAAATGTTGGTGAAGTGAAGAATTTGATTAGACGAGTTTGTGCGCAAGAATTTTCAGCTCAAAAAGATAAAAACCCTGTTGATATAAGACGTTCATCTATTCCAGAAGAAATGATTACTGCAAATATTGACCTTCTTAATGAGAAAAAATTTTTGAATGAGCCAGTGCTATTTACTCCTTTGATGGAAATCAGAGAGTCTAAGGAAGTGACAATATTTAATAGATATGCCGATCGTTTTATTTCTAATGTATTACGAACATTTAATTCACTTAGAGAAGATTCAATTGATCAGACTGAGTTCCAGCAACAAGTTTTATCGGACCTATACTCATTTATTGATCAGCTGATTTTTAATGACCTGAATACTTCACAAGAGATTTTGAACTATATGATCCGGCAGATTCAGGAAAGCTTTCAAATGGTGCTACATGCTAAAAATAGCTTTTTCAATGGAAATGATATCTTTATTATTGCTCATTATCTATTGAAAAAAAATGATAATTCGCATTTTAATATTGACGAGGCTGAATTGGAAAGACTGTATCAGTATCTCCAAAAATCAGTGAAACAGGATATGGCGACTCTTTTTCAGATGCTAGAGAATAATTTGGACATTTCTCTAACTAAATTTGATAAACTTTTTATTCAATTAACACAGGCGGTGGGTAGTGTTAATCAAACGGAGCAAAGTATGTTTGGTGGACTGATTGTCGCTCATGGTTATGCAACAGCAAGCAGTATCAGCAGTGTTGTTAATCGAATGTTAAAGGTCCACATATTTGATTCATTTGACATGCCACTAGATGTTAGTGTTGACGAATTGATTGAACGGGTAGAAATATATATCAAGAACAATCAATATCAGGAAGGGTTACTTTTGTTAGTGGATATGGGGTCACTGCATAACATCGGGAGGAAGCTAGTCCAAAGCATTTCATCACCGATTATTTTAGTGAATAATGTTTCGACTGAAATGGCTTTATGGGGTGGCAACTTACTGCAGCAGGGATTAAGTATGATTGAGATCTCTGAGAAAATGAAAGAAAGCGGGAAAATTCATTGTCAGATCATTTACCCAGAAAAGAAAAAGAAAAAAATGATCGTCATTTCCTGCAGTACAGGATATGGCACTGCCATAAAATTGAAGGAAATGTTCATGAAGATCATGCCAGAGGAAAGCCCGATACAATTTGCTGCTCAAGATTTTGAGCAGATTCTTAAGAATGGCTTCGAAATGGAAATCTTCAAGTCAAATGAAGTGATTGGTTTAATTGGTACGAAAGATCCTTATATCGAAGGATTATTGTTTATTTCAATTGAAGATTTGTTTTCTGATAAGGATAATCGATTGCTGAAACTACTTGAAAAGCATACAACAAAAGAACTAGCTGAAGTAGTGAATAATGAAATGATTAAAAATCTATCCTTGAACAAGATTATTGATTCGCTAACCATTTTAGATAGTAGTAAAATTATTACTCAGATTGAACCTTGTATTGAGTCATTAGAACGGTTTATGAATAGACAAATGAATAACAACCAGAAATTAACGATTTATGTCCATATCAGTTGTATGATTGAGCGCTTGATTCGTGGTCAGCAGATGGATTCTTTTCCGCAGGATGATTACTTCATCGAGCATCAGGAACGCCTATGCTCAATCATTCGAATGGCTTTTCAACCGATCGAACAATTATACAATATCTCTTTGCCTGTAGAAGAGTGCTATTACATTTTCAATATTACGCAAAACCTTGACTGACACTATTGATTTATACGAGTGACACTATCTTTTGAAGAAGATAGTGTCACTTTTTGCTTTGAGAAAACAAAAACAAGTTGATTTATAAGTGTTTTCCTTAGCAACCAACTACTTGGCACGCCAATTGCTATATTAAAAGTGAAGAGAGAAGAAGGAGGAATTCGATGAGAAAAATTATTTGTTTCAGTCACGGTAACTTGGCTAGAGGAATGACTGAGACAGTTAAAATGATTGCAGGAAATTTTGATAATATCGATTATTACTGCGCGTACGTCAGAGAGGATGAAGATATTGAGAAAGAAATTGATCGCATTATTTTAGAAAATCAAGAGAATGAGCTTTTTATTGTTTCCGATATTTTTGGTGGCAGCGTCAATAATGAATGGATAAAAAGAATCAATAAAGGGGAAAAGATCCATCTAATCGCAGGAATGAACTTAGCCTTTGTGATTGAACTGCTGGTATTGATCAATGATTCCAAGATGAAAGGAGCAGAAGTAGTACAAAAGGCTATGACGAGTGCACGAGAAAATTTTGTTTATTGTAATCAATTGCAAATGGATTTAGAAGAAGATGATTTTTAGGAGGGAAAATTATGATTAAACTAATTCGTGTTGATCATCGTTTGATTCATGGTCAGGTTGCTTTGTCTTGGACAAATAGTATTAAAGCGGATTGTATTCTTGTAGCTAACGATGCAGTGGTGAATGATCCATTACAAAAGGCGACTTTAAAAATGGCTTGTCCCCATAACATTAAGGTTGTGATCAAAAACGTTGAAGATTCAATTAAAGCAATTCAATCAGGTAAGACGGAAAAGTATAAATTGTTCATAGTTGTTGGTTCAGTTGGCGATGCATACAAGCTGATCAGTGGAGTTCCAGAAATTGAGAAGTTGAATCTTGGTGGAACGAAAGCACGAGAAGGCACAAAAAATATTTCCAAAGCTATCAATGTTTTTCCTGGTGAGGAAGAACAACTGAAAGAATTAGCCGCTAACGGAATTACCATAGAAATTCAACAAGTTCCAACAGATACGATCGTAAATTATAAGTAGAAACTGGAGGAAGACAATGATTATACCAATGCATGAGTTACTTAAAGAAGCAAAAAAAGGGAAGTATGGGGTAGCGGCACCAAATGTATTCAATCGTGAAACCATTGAAGCTTGTTTTTTAGCAGCTAAAGAATTGCGAGCACCGATTATTTTAGATGTTGCAGGCGTCCATGGGATTTATGAATGTGCGGACATTGCTCGTTTCTATGAACGAAGATACCCTGAGGTTCCTGTTGCACTCAATTTAGATCATGGAGGACCTTATGAAGATATTGTAAACGCGATTCATGCAGGTTTCAGCTCGGTCATGATCGACCGTTCTCAAAGTAGTTTTGAGGATAACGTAAAGGAAACATCTGAGATTGTAAAAATAGCCCATGCTTGTGGCATTTCAGTCGAGGCAGAACTGGGACATGTGGGTCAAGCATATGAATATGATAAGACAAGAGATTCAGGTTTGACAAGGCCAGAAGAGGCTTCGGACTTTCTAAAACAAACGCAAGTTGATTGTCTAGCAGTGGCTGTGGGAACTTCACATGGAGTGTATCAGGGAGAATGCAAGATCGATTTTCCTTTGCTAGATACTTTAGCAGCGCAGATTGAACAGCCTTTAGTACTTCATGGGGGTTCTGGCTCTGGCGATGAAAATCTGAGAAAAACGATTGAACATGGAATTCAAAAAGTAAATCTAAACACTGATTTAGTCATGTCTGGTTTAGATAGAATACAGGCAAGTTGTAAAAATAATTTTGAAATCAAAGTCCCTGCTGGAGTAAATATGGATGAATTTACTACGAAACGAATGAATATGCAAAAGCTATATGCACTCGGAGCAGATGGATATAAGGAGAAATTGATGCATTATATGAAGCTATTTAAGTCAAATGGACGTTGGTAAAATGATTGAACGTTTTGCGCCAATGAATCATTGTTACCAACAGCATCAATTGGATACTTTCTTACGGGAGGTTTCAGAGATTGGTTTTAAAAAGATTGATCTCTGGACCTGTCCAACACATTTTTATGTTGACAATTTTTGGCACGAAGATGTAAATACCTTGAGAAAGAAATTGAGCGAACAGCATTTAGTGATAAGTTGTTTAAGTCCTCGACAAAGTTGTCCGAATCCTTTCCATTTAGCTGTAAAGAATACGGAAGCAATCCAACGGACGAGAAATTACTTTCAACAAATTATCTATGCTGCCCATGAATTGGAAGTGCCCAGGATTATGGTTACATCTGGTTGGTCCTTTCAAGATGAGGCTTGGGAAGTGGCTTGGGGACGTTCGGTTGAACTGTGTCGGTGGGTATGCCAATTCGCTCAATCCTATGGAGTTAAAATAGCAATCGAACCTTTGACCAAAAGTAGTACAAAACTTGTAAACTCCTGTGATCGAATGTTTGAGTATTTTACTGAAGTTGATCACAAAAATCTTAAAGTCATTCTTGATACGGGAACAGTTTTACGGAGTGAGGATAGTATTTCAAAATATTTTCAGACTTTTGGTGACAAGATAGATTATTGTCATTTGACAAATTATCAGAGTAATCAATTTGCCCATGTTGCTTGGCATGATGGAGAGTTTGAACTTTTTAAGGTTTTAAAAGAACTAGAGTTATTTGGTTATGCAGGAGATTTTTGTTTGGAATATACAGCAACTAAGTATCAAAAAAATCCAAAGAAAGTTTATGAAGCTACGTATCATCAAATCAAAAAAATGGAGGAGAACAAATGACAAATCCAGCATCAACAAAATTTGCCGTCATTACAGAAAAATTTATTGCAGAAGTACATGAACGAAAAATTTCTGAACTTAAGGATGATCAGGTTCTTGTTAAGGTTAATGCCTGTAATTTATGTACTTCAGAATATGGTGTTTGGAATGGGGCGCGGTTAGGAAAACAACCACTGCCGATGGCGTTTGGTCATGAGTACAGTGGAAAAATTATTGAGATGGGAAGTGACGTAAAAGGTTTTGAAATTGGAGATACCATTGGGGTTGGTTACGATTGGTGTGGAGAGTGCGAATATTGTGAAGCAGGAAAAACGAGTCAATGTCCGCATCGAGGAATCATGAATATTGCCTCTGATGATGGATATTATGGCAATTTTGGTTGTGGACAATATGTAGTTAAGACCTATCGGGCGTTATGCAAGATGAATCCAGCGATTGATCCGTCTGAAGCAGCCTTTGTTGAACCGGCTGGAACAGTTGTTGAAGGCTTACGTAAGTTGAGGGTGAAAAAAGGCGAGACCTTGGTTGTGATTGGTGCAGGAACGATGGGGATTTTAAATGCATTGATTGCTCGTGAAATGGGCTGCCGAGTGATCTTAACTGAAATGATGCCAAAGAAAATTCAAACGGCTAAAGAATATGGCTTTGAGGTGGTAGATGTTTCTAAAGCAGATCCGGTTGAGATGGTAAAAGCCCTTACTGATGATCAAGGAGTGGATGCGGTTGTTGTAGCTGTAGGGGCAACATCGGCTAACAATCAAGCACTAGAAATGATTAAACAAATCGATGGAAAAATTCTCCTATTTGCCGCGGGTTATCCAGCTCCAGAGATGAATATTGACTCCAATACGATTCATTATAGAAAGATGGAGTTACTAGGGACTTTTAGTGCGGATATTGATGATTTTCAATATGCTGCAGATTTGATTAGTGATAAAAAGATAGATGTTTCTAAACTAGTTGAAGAAAAATTCCCATTGGAGGATATTCAAGCTGCATTTGAGGCAGCAACTGTTCCGGGTGCTTATCGCGTGAGTGTTGTTTTTGAGTAGAGGAGGAAAATAATATGTTACAAGCAATACTGGCAGGGCTGGTGTTAGGTATTTGTAAAATGGATATGTTTTTTGGTTACTGTTATCTTTCACGTCCATTGGTTGCTTCAACTTTGATGGGTCTAGCTTTAGGAGATGTGACTCAGGGGATAATTATTGGTGGAGTATTGGAAGTTATTTTTATCGGGTCTTTCCCGGTAGGTGCAGCGGTCAGTCCTGATGGAGCAGCAGCAGGGGTTATTGGAACTGCATTTGCTATTATGACCAATACAGGACCTGAATTAGCAACGGCTTTAGCTGTTCCAATCGGACTTCTAGGTGGATTCTTGTTTATTGTTGTAAAACTTTTTAACTCAGTATTTGCAACAGCAATGAGTAATCAGTTGAAAAAAAGTAAAATGAAGGCGGCTTCAAGAATCTATGTGATTGGTTGCTGGATATCTACTTTTGGTATTTATTTTATCTTTGGCTTACTGGCAGTCTATTCTGGTAGTGGTGCTGTTCAATCATTTGTGAAATCTATTCCAGTAGATGTTATTAATGGCTTGTCTGCAGCAGCGAATTTGTTACCCGCTATTGGGTTCGCCATGCTTTTAAAAATGATTATTAGTAAAAAAATGTCTCCGTTTTTCTTTATTGGTTTTATGTTGGCAGCATACTTGAAATTGCCAACAATTGCGATCACATTGTTAGCGGTCATGTTTGTGATCATTATGTTAACCCCTCATAACTTAAATACTGCACCGGCAACAGGACAGGAGGATTTGGACGATGACTTCTAAATTATCAAAAAAAGACTTGAATCGCGTTTTTGTCAGATATATTGCATTAAACTGTATGAATGATTACCCAGGACAAATGCATAGTGGCTTTACTTTCTCGATGCTCCCAGCTTTAGAAAAAATTTATTCTGATCAGCCTGATAAGTTGAATGAAGCAGTGTCTCGCCATCACATTGAGTATTTTAATATTACCCCCTCATTGGCAGGTTTCCCATTAGGAATTACATTAGCGATGGAAGAAGAAAATGCCAAAACTGATGATTTTGATGTTACTACGATCAGCGGTATGAAGACAGCGTTAATGGGACCATTATCCGCTATTGGTGATACTATTTTTCCAGCAACTTTAAGAATTATTGCTACGGCGATGGTTACAGAAATGGCTGCGAAGGGGAGTGCTTTAGCGCCAATTATTTTTCTGCTAGTCTACAATATCCCGAATTTCCTAGCGCGTTTTTATTCTCTAAAACTAGGCTATAATCTTGGAAGCGATTTTATTATCCAGTCTGAAAAATCAAACCTCATGCAAAAAGTGTCTTATGCATGTTCAGTTGTAGGTTTAATGGCCATTGGAGCGATGTGCGCGTTTAATATCAAAATTTCAACTCCAATTGTAATTGGAGGTTCGGTAAAAGATGGTGCAATGAAGTTACAAGAAACATTGGATAGTATTTTACCAGGTATGCTCTCATTGATTCTTGTAGGTATCATTTATTGGTTACTAGATAGAGGCGTTAAAGTTGTTCCATTATTATTAGGAACAATGGTAGTCGGTGTAGCATTATTTATGTTGGGCATCATAGCCTAAGGGAGAAAAAATATGAAAGATGCATTAATCATTGGTGCCGGAAATATCGGACGTGGTGTTGTGGGTTACTTGCTAAATAGTGCAGGTTATCATCTATCTTTTTATGATGTTAACTCTGAGAATTTAGAAAAAATGAAAGAACAAGGAGGGTATTCTGTATTTGTTGAGGAGAAATCTCGACAAACTGAGAAACATATCTCTTCCTTTTCGATAGTTTCTCCAAACAAATTATCAGATGCTTTAATGTTGCATGATTTCATTTTTTGTTGTGTATATGAAGGCGCATTTGAAAGTATAGCAAAATGCTTGGCACAAACGATTCAACAAGGCAATCAAAAAAGTTTTAAAAATATTATGTTATGTGTGAATTCATTAGGAGCTCCGCAGAAGTTCAGTCGATTTGTCACTGAGTACTTGAAAGATGATCCAGAGGCGTTGAATTACTTCCATGAAAAGGTAGGCGTAAATCAGGTAATGGTCCTTTCTGCTGCCTTGCCGTTGTCTAATGAGTTAAGTAAAAACTATCCATACGCAGTTATGATCACTGTCAATCCTCATTTGGAAATTGATGGAGTAACATTTAAAGGAGAAAAGCCTCAAATTTCAGATGTTGAATTTGTAGACAATGCAGAAGGTCGGATATACAGGAAGGTATATGTCGGAAATATGCGCCACACAATGGCTGCTTTTATAGGAGCTGTAGAAGGAATGACCTATGTATACGAGGCTCAGCAAGATCAGCTTATAAGAACATGGATTGAGAAGGCGTTTGAAGAAGCTCATCAAGCAGTTAAGTCTAGTTATCTTTTTGATTCGAAAGAAGATGAGGCGTGGACGGTCTATATGCAAGATAAATTGAATCAAGATATTAAGGACCCCATTCAACGAGTCATCGCTAATCCAGAGACAAAATTGGGTACATCTGATCGGTTCATTGGTCCAGCAAAATTGTGTTTAGAACATAAAGTATTACCATTCTATATCGCAAAAGGAGTGGCATACGGTCTAAGATATTTACAAAGAAGTGATGAACGTACAATTGATGAGCTTTTAAAAGATGTCTGCGGCTTGAATAAAGAGCAAGATTACATTTTATACCAATTGATAAAAAAACAAGCAGATTCAATTCAGAGTGAGGAGAAAAACGATGAGATATAAAACATTTGGTAATACTAACCTAGAGATTTCTTCTGTTGCAGTCGGGACATGGGCAATGGGGGGAGAAAATTCAGCGGGAGGCAGCTTTGGTGAAGTAAATCGTGAAGAATCAGTTGCAGCGATCAAAGCAATGCTGGATGAAGGTGTGAATATCATTGATACGGCACCCATCTATGGTGAAGGAACAGCAGAGGAAATCGTTGGTGAAGCAATCAAAGATTATGATCGTAGTAAGTTATATATTGCGACTAAATTTGGCTCCTATATTAGCCATTTTGATGGAAAACCTGTTAGAAATAATAAATATGATGCAGTCATACGGGAGGTAGAAGACTCACTTCAACGTCTGGGAACTGACTATATCGATTTCTATTTGATGCATTGGCCGGATGTGAATACCTCTATAGAAGAAACGATGGCCGCGCTGAATGATTTGAAGAAAGCTGGAAAAATCCGATATACCGGTCTATGTAATTCGTCAAAAGAGTTAATTGAAGAGGCGTTGCAGTATGGTGAGATCAATGTAATCCAACCACCATTTTCGATGGTTAACCAATCACAAAAAGAATTGATGGAATGGGCAGAAATGAAAGGAATAGCTACCATGACTTCTGGGTCATTAGGGGCAGGTATTTTGACAGGAACTATTCGTGAGCTGCCGCAGTTCGATGAAAAGGATTTCCGGCTGACATTCTATCCATTCTTTAAGGAACCAGCATTTTCGACAATTATGGAGCTTTTGGAAACTTTGGATGATGTGGCAGAGAAGTATGAAAAACCTGTCGCACAAGTCGCTATTAATTGGTCCACTCAGAAAAGCTTTGTAAATACAGCATTATTGGGCGTAAGAAATGAAAAAGAAGCCAAAATCAATTGCGAAACGTTCGAATGGCAATTAGCAGAGAGTGATATGCAGAAAATCGATGACGAGTTGGCTCGTCTCAATATCGGTTAAATTGAATGGTTAATACTTTTCAGTTTTCCCAAATGTTGGATTGCACGCTATCTCATGCGGGTGCTACATTGGAAGACACGTTGGAGTTGATTGAATATGCAAAAGATCATCAATTCTACTCGGTGATTGGTCCGCGATGTTTTGTCCCCTTAATGGTAGAAAAGTTAAGAGGCAGTGATACATTGGTTGGAGCAGGCTGTTGTTTTCCGGCAGGGCATGACCCAACTGAAATTAAAGCATCGTATGCGAAGTATTTAGTTGAACAAGGTGCAAAAGAAATCGATATGGTCCTGAATATTGGTTATTTAAAAGGAAAGATGTATCGAGAAGCAAGCCGTGACATTAATACTGTCAAGCAAGCGATTGGTCCAACCATTCCGTTAAAATGTATCATTGAAACGCCGGTATTATCCAATCAAGAAATTCGAGAAGCGAGTTGTTTATTGATTGATACTAAGGCAGATTATATTAAGACAGCTACAGGTTTATCAGGAAATACCACACTTAGTCACATAAAGTTAATTTCAGATGAGGTTCGAGGCAGGATTCCAATAAAAGCAGCTGGTGGGATTAGAGACAAAGATACAGTTTATAAAATGAAAGAACTAGGCGTCTCTAGATTTGGAATTAGTTTTAATAACGCAAAAAAAATAATTCAATCACTTGAAGAGTAGAAAGAGATCTAGAATCTTAAAGGGTTCTAGATCCTTTTCCTATATTGAAATTTACTGGTCAGGCGTTCTTTGCCAACTTATGTAGAAGGGAACAAATTCTAAGAAAATTTAGCAATAATTTATTAACAACGCTTTCGCAAACGGTTAATCTTTAGATAGTTGAATATGGACTGTTACTGATTCGATCAGGCATTACCTACATGAAAAAATTATTTGAATAGACAAATGATTCTTTTGACGTATTTTTTGGGCTCTATAATATTTGGTGTTGTTACTCAATCTGAGTAGGAACACCCTTTTTCTTTTTTTATAATAAGCTGATTGTAAAATTAAGCTAGAAACATATAGATTGGAAAATATTTTCAATCTTAAAGAAATGAATTGTTTTTTTTGAAAACGTTTTTCTAACAAGTCTATACCTATTGTTTTTTGATATGTAAGGTTTTAAGATAGAAACAGATCAGTAGTATTTCCCCATTTCGGCCGAAGGAGATAGAAAATTGTTACTGGACAAAATACAAAATATCGAGAATTTGACACCGCAAGAGAAACATTTGGTTGAATATTTGGTAGCTCATCCAAAAGACATATTAACGATGAATATCACAGAGTTAGCGCAAGTAAGTTATACAAGCTCCGCGACTGTATTTAGACTTTGTAAAAAAGCAGGGGTCAGTGGCTATTCAGAATTCAAAATGATTTATGCCTCAGAATTACCTAATATTTTGGAATTAGCTGGAGATTTAGATGTTCAAAATTTACAAATTGAAGATGATATGTTGATGATTTTAAAAAAAATTGAGGCGATTCACAAACGCTCAATTAGTTATACAAAAAATCTTATAGAATCAGATCAACTGAAAAATATTCATTGTTTAGTCAGAAATGCTCGGCGTATTGAAATTTATGGTGAGGGTTTAAATTTTGAACTAGCTAAGGTTTTTCAATTGAATCTTCAAGAAATTGGTGTTGACGCGTACGCTTACAATGCGTTGAATCCCATGAATTCAAAATTTGTAAAAAAAGGAAATAGACAAAGAACATTGGGAATTATATTAACTCATACAGGGCGCAATAGACATATGTATGAGATTGCTGATCATTTATTGAACGATGAATATCATTTGCTTGCAATTTGTGATAGCCACAATCGGGAAATTAGTCGAATCTGTGATGAAACGGTAGTCATAATGACAACTAAAAACACTATTGAATTGAGTAATTTTGTTTACCTTGCAAGCTTACAATATGTTTTTGATGTATTAACATCAGTTAAATTGCTTCAAAATTATGAAGAAATTGAAAATATTTCAGAATTAGTCGAAAAAGAAAAAAGTAAGGATTGATTAGTGATGATGAAAGAAGATTTTTTATGGGGTGGAGCAGTAGCTGCAAACCAATACGAGGGAGCTTGGGATATTGACGGGAAAGGAGTAAGCGTAACAGATGTGATGTCTGCAGGCAGTGTGACACAGCCGCGAGAAATTACGGGTGAAGTTCTTCCAAATTTGTACTATCCAAATCATAATGCTATAGATTTCTATCATCATTATAAAGAAGATATTAAGCTGTTTGCTGAGGCTGGATTCAAGTGTTTTCGCCTAAGTATCGCGTGGACTCGAATCTTTCCAAATGGGGATGAAACGGAACCTAATGAGGCTGGATTAGCTTATTACGACCGTGTATTCGATGAATGTTTAAAATTTGGGATTCAACCTATTGTGACATTATCTCATTTCGAAATGCCGTTGCACTTATCAAAAGCTTATGGAGGATGGCGGAATCGTAAAATGATAGATTTTTTTAGACGATTTGCACATACTTGTTTTGAAAGGTATAAAGGAAAAGTAAAATACTGGATGACTTTCAATGAGATAAATAATTTAATTGATACCGACAATCCTTTTAATGCATGGACTGGTGGTGGCGTTTTATACAATAGTGAAGAGAATATTGAGGAAACAATGTATCAAATTAGCCACTATCAATTTGTAGCTAGCGCTCAAGCTGTGATTGATGCAAAGAAAATTGATCCAACTTGTCAAGTTGGATGTATGCTTCACTTTGGGCCAATCTATCCGTATTCAAGTAAACCTGAAGACGTAATGGCAGCTGTAAAAGCTATGGATCGACGATATTTCTTTAGTGACCTTCATGTAAGAGGGAATTATCCGTCGTACACTCTAAAGTTATGGGAACGGAAAGCTTTCAAGTTGGATATTACCAATGAAGATTTAGGGCTCATTAAAGATGGATGTGTTGATTTTATCGGATTCAGCTACTATAAGTCGACAACTGCGAAGTTCGATGAGCAGAACGAGTTTATAGAATTACCAAATCCCAATGTTCCTAAAAGTGATTGGGGATGGGCTATAGATCCTATCGGATTGAGAATAATTCTAAATGAGGTCTATGAACGTTATGGCTTGCCGATGTTTATTGTTGAAAATGGTTTTGGGGCTTATGATAAATTCCAAGATGGTCAAATAGAGGATGATTATCGAATTGAATATTTGCAAAATCATATCCTACAAATGATAAAGGCTATTGAAATTGATGGAGTTGAAGTAGTAGGTTATACTCCTTGGGCAGCTATCGATATTGTGGCCGCTTCTACAGGTGAATATGCAAAAAGGTATGGATTTATCTATGTTGATTTGGAAGATGGCGGCATTGGGACAGGAAAACGTTATAAGAAAGCTTCATTTTATTGGTATAAAGATGTTATAGATTCAAACGGAGAATGTTTGAAAGATTAATCTTAGGTATAAAATGATAAAAGAGGTGTATAAATTGGGAAACTTAATTAATGAAAAAGTGATACCTGCAGTTTTGAAGTTCACTAGTACCAAAGCAATTAGGGCACTAAAAGATGGTATGATGTATACAATGCCATTTCTTATCGTGGGATCAATTTTCTTGCTTTTAGCAAATATTCCAATTCCGATAGTAGCAAACTGGGTTAATGGTAATAGATTGGGAATAGTATTTTCACAAATTTTTCAATCGTCCTTCAATTTAATGGCGTTCTTTGCTGTAATCGGTATTTCTTACACTTATATCAAAAATGAAGGAATCCAGGCATCACTTGCCGGAAGTCTCACTGCTTTATCCGCGTTTGTTTTACTGATACCGTCTTCTGTGGCAACAGAGGATGGGAACTTGGCAATTAATGTGATTTCAAAAGATTGGACATCAGGAAAGGGAATGATTTGTGCTATTGTGATTGGTCTCGGAGTAGGTTGGTTATATAGTTTCTGCATGAAAAAAAATCTTCGAATTAAGATGCCAGATGGTGTACCTCAGGGAGTAGCTGATTCTTTTGCGGCGTTAGTTCCTGCTGGAATCACTTTAACTATTACAGGGTTATTGTTCGCTGTCTTCTATTTTGTTACTAATTCTTCTTTTGCAGAGTTTATTTACAAGATGGTTCAAACACCATTACAAGGGATTACTGATTCCTTTTGGGGAGTTGTAATTATGGCGATGATTATGTCATTGTTATGGTGGGTTGGTGTTCACGGAGGCAATATTTGTGGAGCCATATTATCACCCATTCTGCAATCAAATATGGCAGATAATCAAGCAATTATTGACTCAGGAAAAGAGCTATCGATCGCTAATGGGGGACATATCTTTACTCAACAATTTTGGGACAATTTTCTCTGTATGACTGGTGCTGGTATTGTAATTGGCTTAGTACTTTTTATCACATTTTTTGCAAAATCTAAACAATTAAAAGAGCTAGGGAAATTAGCTTTCATTCCTAATTTGTTTAACATAAATGAACCAATTATTTTCGGGGTGCCTATTGTTATGAATCTTTACTTATTGTTACCGTTTGTGTTAGTTCCTATTTTAGTAGGAGCTTCTAGTTATATACTCATGTCTCTAGGTATACTTCCCTTATTTACTGGTGTAATGGTACCATGGACTACGCCACCTGTTATCTCAGGTTTTCTGATTGGTGGATGGCGTGTTGCTTTATGGCAGTTTATAATTATAGTGTCATCAATTGCCATCTATTATCCATTTATAAAAAAAGTCGATTTGACCTTGGCAGAAAATGAACTATAGACATGTTTGATGAGCTGAATTCATGATTTTACGTTAATTACTACGAACAAATCGACTGTGAACACCAGCAAGTGGATATAAAAATAGAGTTGTGTTGTCCCTGATACTTTTGATGTATCAGGGATTTTAAGTATATAAGTAATTATTTCTATCGTTCTTCAGTGGATAAGACAAGGCTACTCTTTCGTTCAAAATGGAGGAAATAAATTGAAATTGGTATCCTTTTTTGATGTTGACTAAAGGCTTTCTTTTTTATATGACCTGAGCTTCTTCATTATAATTATAAGTACTGTTCTTGCCGTAGAGTTGAGGCATTCGGCAATATTACCTTCAGAGTAGCTAATAATTTTTTTATTATTTTCCTTTGATTAAACTTGAGAAACAGTTCTTAAACTATTATAGTGATTTTTTTGACACTCTTAGTATAAACTATCATAACTTTTAAGTACTAATTTAGCTGAGAAAAATTCTCAAATTATTATTCAATTTGAATCTTCCTTTCGCCCCCTTTATTTGTATGATAAAATAGTGTCGGATATTTGCGTTAGTGTCGAGGAGGTTCATTGTTGTGGAAAAATTGAAAGAAGAGATCTTTGAATTTGTTCTTAAAAATTCGAAAAGCAAAAAAACTTGGAGTAGTAATACTGCTCAAACCATTTCAGAGACATTAAGGGTGAGTCGTAATATTGTTTCTCAATATTTAAACGAGTTTGTAAAAAATGGTCAATTTGGGAAAGTGAATAGTCGGCCCGTTATCTTTTTCTCATTTCCTGAAAAAACTTCTGGTCAACATATTTTTAGCACGATGGATGAGGCAGAAAAGTGGTATGATAATTTCTTTAATTTCGGTTTAGAACAAGTTGTTGGTAGTAAAGGAAGCTTGAGGAATATCATTTCACAAATGAAAGCAGCCATTTATTATCCACCTAACGGATTGCCAATCTTACTTCATGGTGAGACGGGAACAGGAAAAAGCTATCTGGCAAATTATGTTTATAGAGATCTTATTACAAATGAGGTTATTGATGAGCGGGCCTCATTTATCTCTGTCAATTGTAGTGAATATGCTAATAATCCCGAATTATTTTTAGCGAATTTTTTTGGTCATGTAAAGGGTGCGTATACTGGAGCAGAAAATGACCGTAAAGGATTAGCTGAATTAGCAGATAAAGGGGTCCTATTTCTTGACGAGATTCATGCATTAAGCAGTGAATGTCAAGAAAAGCTATTTCAATTCATGGATAGCGGAAAATTCCATCGAATGGGGGACAATGAAAACTGGTATACCTCGGACTGTTGGATCATTTTTGCCACATCGGAGTCGCCAGAAGAAAAACTTTTACCAACTTTATTGCGTAGGATCCCTGTGAAGCTAACACTGCCACCATTAGATAGCCGTTCTCTGTATGAAAGAAAGCAATTAATAAGGATATTTATTAAAGAAGAAGCGAAAAGGATTGGGAGAAAAATAATATTGTCTCAACAACTATTAGACTTCTTATTAAATTATCGTTTTACAGGAAATGTTGGGAATCTAAAAAACATTATTCAATTGACATGCGCAAACGCTTTTTCTTCTTCCGAAGGATCAGAAGAACTAGCTATTCAAATGTATCATTTACCACAATGGATCAATTTGAATGGGATGAAGACGTTAGCAAGGAATACAGAGTTAAAATTTATCGGAATAGATGATCTAGAAAAAGCAGATGACAGCTTTAATGTAAATGAACTAGTTGAGTCACTATATCAACGATGGACAGATAAAAAAGACATTCAATCCCTTTTTGAGGACTATGATAAATATTTCAGGCAGAAGAATGTGGATGTCCAACATAACGCCGCACTTACGTATCCAACCTATCAAGTAATACGATTTAGACAATATATCAAGGAATTAGAGCGAGATTTTCAAATAGAAGTGGATTATTATTATTTGCAAATCATTTCGATTTTTTTGAACGCTTGGATTCACCAAACACATGTACCAATCAATGAGAAACTGCTCATGTTTAACAACAGCATTAAGGGAAGCTGCAGTCAAGAGGCTCAGCTTGTGAATCGCTTTGTTCAGAATGGGGATATCCATTTATCCGAGATTCATAAGTTAATTTTAGTCATTCTATTTAAGTTAATGTGTAATAAAGAGTTCCAACAAAAGCGTTTAGCGTTGATTTTAGCGCATGGTGATTTAACAGCAACCAGTATCGCAAGCACAGCAAATAGACTTATTGGAAGATATATGTTTGATGCGATTGATATGCCGCTAACGACTTCAAGCAGTGAGATTTCAGAAAAAATCAACAGTTATTTACATGAACGTACTGGTTATGAGGAAATTATCTTGCTAGTCGATATGGGGTCATTAGAAAGTATTTATCAGAATTTAGAATTGGATTCACAGAAAAAATTAGGCTTACTTAACAATGTATCTACTAGAATGGCGATCGATGTTGCCAATCAACTGCTTTTGAATTTGCCGCTTAAACAGATTCTTGAACAAGTGAAAGAGAATCAAAGTATTGATTATATTTATGAGGCGTCAAGTCTTAAACAAGATATGATTGTCTGCTCTTGTGCTAGTGGTTTAGGAACGTCATTCAAATTGAAAAAGATACTAGAGGACAGTTTTCCCACTGCTACAAATTTAGTGATAGAAACTTGTGACTATTATTCATTAGCGAATGAGAATTATTTAGAAGAGCTTCGTAAAGAGAATAATATTCTTTTCATTGTGGGCACACTAAATCCACAATTACAGGATATTGAATTTATTTCAATTGAGGAGTTAATTTTGGGAGTGAATATTGGAAAATTTTCGAATCAATTAAATCGACATTTTAGCGATAACGAACTGAAACTTCTAAATGATAATATCTTAAAGAACTTTAGTCTTACAAATTTGATGGAACAGCTGACGATCTTGAATCCAACAAAGTTATTAGAACAAGTTTCTGATGCAATTTATATTTTGCAAAACAGTTTAGGTGTGTCGTTAGATAATAATACTTGTTTTGGCTTATATGTGCATATTAGTTGTCTAATTGAACGCCTGGTCAAGCAAAGTGTTTTAGAAGATGAAATCTACATGAATGATACAACGGAAGAGTTCGATAACTTTCAGAATTATTTTAAACAGTCATTTAGTGTCGTTGAACATTATTATAGTGTCGACATCCCGCCGCATGAAGTTAAATATGTTTATGATTATGTAAAAATAGCTTGATTTATCAAGCTATTTTTATTTTGGCACGCAACTTGCTTAATGAAAAGTGAAAGATAAAGGAGGAATTATTTATGAGTATTGTTATGTCTAGGATTGATAATCGACTGTTGCATGGAATTATTGTTACACAATGGGCCCCAATGTCTAAAGCAAATCGGGTAATGGTGATTGATGACTCAGTAGCAAATGATGACATAAAGAAATCTAGTATCCGTTTAGCACGTCCGGCAGGTATGGCAGTGTCAATTATCACAGAGGAAACAGCGATTACCAATTTTAAAAAGGGAAAATACGATAAAGAAAAAGTTTTTGTCATTGTTAAAGAACCGGAAACGATTCTTCATTTAGTAGAAAACGGAATTGAGCTGGATCGTTTGATCGTTGGGGGAACAATGGTCAAAGAAAATGCCCTGCAACTGTCTTCTCGAGCATATGCCTCAGAGGAAAATGTTGAAACGTACAAAAAATTGTTAGCGACCGGTATGGAGATTGTCACGCAATTTGTTCCAGCAGACAAGGCACAAGATATTCAATCAAAAATAGGATAGGAGAGACTCGCGATGCATTTCACTATTTTTCAAATTGTTATGTTAACATTGCTAGCGTTTATCAAACATGTTGACTACTATGGGATTCCAATGATTTTCGTGAATTATGCCGTATTTTGGGGACTTTTTACAGGTATTTTAATGGGTGATGTCAAAACTGGGTTGATCGTAGGGGGGACAGTTCAACTAATGTCTTTAGGCGTTGCCGGCTTTGGTGGTTCTTCAGTACCAGATTATGGGACATGTGCAATTATTGCTACTGCTTTTGGTAGTCAATTGGGAGTAGAAGCAGGCTTAGCGATTGGGTTGCCAGTTGGTATGCTGGGGGTTCAATTGGATGTCATTGTCAAAATTTTAAATGGCTTTGTTGTGAGAAAAGCACAGGAATTTGCGAATAAACGAGAGTTTAAGAAAATGACGAGTATCTTATGGCTTGGACCAATTTTCTTCGGGTTATCAGCGGCGATTCCAGTATTTATCTCCGTAACGTTAGGCCAGTCAGCTGTAAACTACGTTTTAGAAGTTCTTCCTAGCTGGTTTATGGATGGTTTAACCTTAGCTGGGAAAATGTTACCTGCTGTGGGTATTGCGATGCTACTGCGCTTTATGCCAACCGGTCGATACATTAGCTATTTACTTGTGGGCTTTTTCTTAGCCGCCTTTTTGAAGGTTCCAATCATTGGCGCGGCAATTATTGGGTTTGCTTTGGCCTTTAATGTCTATCACCGAGCAGAAAAGGATGCGCAAATTACAGCTTCTGCAGGTGCTTCAGACGGAGGATTTATTGGGGAGGATGAATAAAATGAGTGAAAACTATCAAGTGACGAAAAAAGATCTTAGAAAAGCAAACTATCGTTGGTTGATGTCGGTGTGTACTTTTAATTATCAAACACAACAAGGTGCATCAGTAGCCTACGCATTGTCCCCCATTTTAAGAAAGCTATACAAGGACGATGATGAATATACCGAGGCATTGAATAACCATTTTCAATATTACAATACGCAACCATGGTTAGCGGCGATCGTTTTAGGTGCTTGTGTAGCAATGGAAGAAAGACAAGGATTAGAAGCAAAAGATGCAATCAATGATTTTAAGGTTGGGACGATGGGACCAATTGCTGGAATTGGTGACTCGTTGTTGATGACGATGATTCCAACGATTATGGGCTCGATTGCCGCCTATATGGCTTTAGAAAATAATCCTGTGGGTATTTTCTTGTGGTTCATTTTGATTATGGTTATTTTCTTTTTCCGGATGAGAGGGTTTGAATTTGGTTATAAACAAGGTATGAAGATTGTTACAGAATATGGTGAAAAAATCAATTATTTAACCGAAGCTGCTTCAGTATTAGGATTAACGGTGGTGGGTTCATTAATTGCTTCTGTAATTAGTGTATCAACACCCCTTAAGTTTACATTTGGTGAAGTTAGTATGAAAATTCAACCAATGTTGGATAAAATCCTACCAACATTGATTCCGGTATTGGTTACTGCGACGGCCTATTACTTATTAAGTAAGAAAAAAATCAGTATGACTATCCTAATTTTGCTAGTCATTGTTTTTGCGATGATTATGGCTGCATTCGGAATATTAGCATAAAAAGAAAAGGATTTTGATTATGAGAAAATTGATAATCGCTAGTCATTCGACACTAGCGGAAGGCTTTAAGGAGACGTTAGAATTTTTAACAGGTATCCAAAGTCGTATTAATAGTTTATGTGCCTATGTAGAGGGGACAGAAGAGATCGATCAAAAGATTCCGGAGTTATTAGCTACTTCGGATGAAGTGATCATTTTAACAGATATGGCTGGTGGAAGCGTGAATCAAAAGTTCTATCAACATATTTCTGAACATGTACATGTCATTGCTGGGATGAATTTACCTCTTGCAATGTCGATCGCTTTGCAGCTAGACAATGATACTCTGGATATTCCCTCTATTGTAGAAGAGGCACAGCAGCAAATTATTTATATGAACGAGCAAAAAAATGAAGAGAAGGTAGAGGATGAATAGGATGGATTATCTGAACAAAATCTGGCTACATCAAGGGGAAGAGAGTCGAACAATTTCACCTGAAAATAAACATGGCGAAAAAGGAAAAGCCGCTATGACCGCTAGTCATTTGGGGGTTGGCAGAAAAGGGACGCCTTCTGTTCCAATAAATTCTGGTGAGACCATTACTTTAGCAGAAATTGAAGGCCCCGGAATTATTCGTCATTTTTGGATGACTGTAACGGATAAGACAACTGCTGGTAGTTTTGTGTTACGTGATTTAATTTTACGCATTTATTGGGACAATGAAGAAACGCCTTCTGTCGAAAGCCCATTAGGCGACTTTTTCTGCAATGGTTTTGGAACAAGATGTGATGTGAATTCATTACCAATTGTGGTTAACCCAACTTCCGGTATGAATTGCTATTTTGAAATGCCCTTTCGGAAAAAGGCGAAGATAACACTGACAAATGAACATCCGGAATTTATTAAACATATTTTTTATACATTCAATTATGCGTTGACCGCTGTTCCAGAAGAGGCCATGTATTTTCATGCAAAATGGAATCGTGAGGCTATTACGACAAAGGGGGAAGATTACACACTGATAGATGGGATCAAAGGAACAGGCTATTATGTCGGAACGTATTTTGCTTTATGCGCACTGGAAAGATACTGGTGGGGTGAGGGCGAGTTCAAGTTTTACTTAGATGGAGATGAGGCTTTCCCTACGATAACTTCCACGGGGGCCGAGGATTACTTCGGTGGAGCATGGGCTTTTCATAAAAAAGCTTTTGGCGAACTGCCCTATGCTCAAAACTTTAATACCTTATTCATGGGCTATCCTTTCCAATCCAAAAGAGATCATACGAGAGACTTTTTCAGTGCCGGGAAACCGAATCCCAATCCGGTTCATGGTTTCGGTGATGATGCGTTACCGATGCATGGCCTTTATCGCTGGCACCTTCCAGACCCAATTAGTTTTAAAAAGGATTTAAAAGTAACCTTCCAGACTTTAGGGAATGACGATATTAAACTTTATGAGCGGCAAGATGATATTTCATCTGTAGCGTATTGGTATCAAAAGGAGCCACATGCAGCATTCACTAACATCTTGGTTCGTGAAGAACGACTTCCAAGATAATAGTTCTATTCATTATTCGGAAAAAGAGGCTGTGATAGAAGTTATGTCACGACCTCTTAAGCCGAATAACCAGCTAGTTAAAGTGACCATTTTTTCTGCCAGGAAGTGAAGTTAATCTGTCAAAGGGAATTTTTTCGTCGTTTTTCCTTCTTTGAACTGAACGGGTAGGACAATCGGGTTGCCGATTTCTTCGCCGGCAATCAAACGAAAAAGTAAATCAAAAGCGGCTTCCGCCATTTGTTGAATGGGTTGCTTAATGGAAGTCAACGATGTTTCAAAATTTTCAAAATAACGAAAGCCATCATAGCCAATAATTTGAATATCCTCAGGAACACGGATATTTTTACTTTGTAGGTAGTCTAATAGCAATAGGGCATTGGAGTCATTCATTGCTAAAATACCATCCGTAGCAGGATACATTTCAAAAAACTGCTCAAAAAAATCATGATAATCTTCGATGGGTTCAGGTTTCAAAAAAACTGCAACTTCATATCCCAATTCTCGAGCCTTATCAATGAAGCCGTCCTTTCTTTTCAAGGTATCATTTTTTTGAGGGGCTACAGCTGCTACATAAGCTAATTTTTTGCAGCCCCGTTTAGTAAGTTCTTCGGCGGCAATTTCACCACCATGATAGTTATCCGATGTGACATAGGCAACTTTTTCCTTGAAATAGCGATCAATGCTAACAAAGGGAATATTTGAGGACAGATATCTATCAATGTTGTGATAGGTCAAAGCAATAATGCCATCTACTTTATTTTGACGGACCATTTCTAAAAATTCGATCTCGACTTGATCATCCGAATCGTTGCTGGAAATCAATAAACGATAGCCCTTTTCAGCGACCTTCTTTTCAATGTGAAAAATGAATTCAGAATAAAAAGGGTGCCAGATACTAGGAACGCTCACGGCAATTGTATTTGATTTGTTTGATTTAAGTGTACGGGCGTATTGATTCGGCTGATAATTTAATTCCTGCATAGCTTGTTCGACTCTTTTTTTTGTAGTGGGCGAGACTTTATCACTATTATTTATTACACGAGAAACAGTTGTTGTTCCTACTTTAGCCAATTTTGCGATGTCTTTTATAGTCGTCATAGGTACCTCCTAAATATATAAATAGTATAGCACAAAATGGTATCGTTACCAAAAAAAGTCTTGAAATTGTATTTTTGTCATGATAGGATTAGTTAACATCGAATGGTACCGTTACCATTCGTGAGAATAATTACTATAATTTTTAAGAAGTGGAGGAATTTTTTGTGAAGATTTGGAAAAAAATGGTATTATCGACGATTGTTCTTTTTAGTTTGGGTGGATTAGCAGCTTGTGGCAATGGGGAGGATGAAAAGAAAGCTTCCGATACAACGATTAGTATGTTTTTGTCAAAAGTTGAGTATAAGAAAGAAATGGAAGCGTTTGTAAAGAAGTTTGAAGAAAAGAATCCTGATATCGCTATCGATTTGACCTTTGTAGGTGGCGGAGAGGATTCGGAATCTAGTCTAAAAGCAAAATTCTCTTCTGGTGAAGCGCCAACGATATTTATGGCAGCGGGATTAGAACAGTTCGTGAATTATAAGCAATATGCTGCAGATGTCTCTGACACAGAATCGATTAAGAATGCTATTCCGAGTACTATTGAATCCATGAAATTGGATGATGGGGGAGTAGGAGCAGTACCTATGAGTATGGAAGTTTACTCTTATCTATATAATAAGAAAATTTTCAAGGATGCTGGTATTGATGCAGATACCATTAAGACACAAAATGATTTAACCGAAGCGGTAAAAAAAATTGATAAGCAAAAGGACAAATTAGGATTGGATGCGGTATTTGCCTTTCCAGCAAAGGAAACTTGGTCAACTGGAATGCATGGCGGAGGAGTGTTCGTTGCACCGGAATTTGATTATGACCCAACAATTGCTGTTTCAGCTCCAAAATTCAATTTTGATTACTCGGATCAGTTGAAATATTACGTGGATATTCAAAATGATTATGGTGTTCAACCGGCAGTGAGCATGGATTACTCGACTCAAATTGATGACAAATTCATTGGTGAAAAAGTAGCGGTTGTTATGCAGGGGAGCTGGGTAGTCCCAACTTTAGTTGAAGCCGATGAAGAATGGGCACAAGAAAATATTGGGATTTTACCTATTCCAGTTGATGGCACTCCAGAGCGGTACTTGGACGGTGGTTGTTTAAACTATTATATCGTGAATAAGGAAGCTAGTAAGAAAGAGATTAAAGCAGCTAAAAAATTCCTAGATTATATGAATTGCTCAGAAGATGGAAAGAAAAACACTGTTGAAAACTTTATGTTTATTCCTGCCTACCAAGGGTATGAAGATTATGCTTCTGATGTAAATCTGATTAAAGAATATACGAAGTATGTAAACGAAGATACTTATCGTCAATCCGTCTTTAACGCAACAAATGTTGATTGGTTGAAAAACTCAATCGGAACAGGCATTCAAGAATATATTACGGATGATGCAAGCTGGGATGAGGTTGTTTCTGATGTAAAAGGGGCCTGGAAACCAGCTGAAGAAAAATAGGAGGGAAAAAATGGAATCGTCAAAAAGAATTGTTTCAACGAAAACAGTTGGGAAGAAAAGGATAAACGACCAGAAATGGTCGTATCCTTTCTTATTACCGGCTGTGCTAGCTGTTTGTGCGATTGTTGTCATTCCTTTTGTAATTGGTATTTATTACTCATTTACAAAGTGGGATGGAATTTCAGTTTCAACGTTTGTTGGTTTAGAGAATTTTAAAAGGATTTTGAGTGATAAAGAATTTATGCATTCATTGTGGTTTACGATAAAGTTTTCTGTTGTGACAGTTGCCTTGATTAATTTGGTGGGACTAGGTTTAGCCTTGATCGTCACAAAAGGCTTTCGTGGAAGCACCATTTTACGAACAGTGTTCTTTATGCCTAATCTAATCGGTGGACTAATTCTTGGATTTATTTGGCAGTTTGTTTTTGTGAAGGCCTTTTCTGCCATTGGTACAGCGGTTGGTATCGAGGCACTGAATGGGTGGCTCTCAACACCGACAACGGGCTTTTGGGGGATGGTCTTGATGGTGGTTTGGCAATATGCCGGTTATATCATGGTCATTTACGTGGCCTTTTTACAAGGTGTAGATGAATCATTATTAGAAGCTGCAAGTTTGGATGGTGCTAGCGAATGGCAACAGATGCTTCAAATCAAACTGCCAATGATTCGGCCAGCATTTACAATTAGTCTGTTTATGAGTTTGTCTTTCTGTTTCAAAATTTATGATCAAAATTTAGCGCTAACTTCGGGCGGGCCATTTAAGTCAACAACAATGGTTGCTATGGATATCGTGAATACAGCCTTTTCACAGAGAGAAATGGGGTTAGCACAAGCGAAAGGGATGGTCTTTTTCCTAATCCTAACGATTATTTCAGTTACGCAAGTATTCTTAAGCTCTAGAAAAGAGGTTGAAGTGTAATGTTTAAAAAACGATTCAGTTTATCTCCGTTAGTAGGAATTGTTTTGGCTTTGCTTTGGCTGATGCCCTTTTATCTAATCATCGTCAATTCCTTTAAGTCAAAGACCGAAATCTTTTCCAACACTTTGGGCTTACCTGAAAATTTTACAACGGAAAATTATCCAGAAGCATACAAGGAGCTAGATTTTGGCCGCTCGTTTCTTAATACACTCGTTATTACGATTATCGCAGTATTACTTATTTCAATTATTTCAGCTATGGCCGCTTATGCGATTCAGCGTTCAGAAAGTAAAATTAGCAAAATAGCTTACTTTGTGTTTGTTGCCGCTATGTTGGTGACATTCCAATCAGTAATGATCCCTCTCGTCTCAATTTATGGGAAATTGGGCATGTTGAATCGTGGGGGACTGATTTTTATGCATTTAGGCTTTAACGTGAGTATGGGTGTATTTATGTTTGTGGGAGCACTAAAAGGGATTCCAAAATCATTGGACGAAGCAGCGACGATTGATGGTGCTTCGCGTTGGCAGATTTTCTTTAAGATTATTTATCCAATGTTGAAGCCAACTGCTGTGACAGTAGCGCTATTAAATGCGATCTCGATTTGGAATGATTATTTGCTTCCTTCGTTAGTCATCAATAAACCAGGAATGCAGACTATTCCGATTAAGATGTTCTACTTTTTTGGTGCCTATACGAAACAATGGCATTTAGCTTTAGCAGGTCTTTTGATTGCTATTATACCAGTGATTATTTTCTACTTCTTTATGCAAAAACATATTATTAAAGGGGTAGCGGATGGCGCTGTGAAATAATCATTTTGTGGGAGGAATATAGATAATGTCAAGTCGTAGTCTGAAAGAATTAATAGATCGTTTAGTAGATATGAGGCGTTTAGCAAATAAACCAAAAGCGGGAGAAAAAGCTGGAACTTTTAGTAGTTATGATCGCCGTTCATATTATGACGATCAAAAGATGCGCTATGTCGATTGGGCTGCCAACGATGACAATGCAGGGTTTATTCGCAAAGAAGGAACTGAAAATGTTGCAGTAGAACTAGAGGGGCCAGGTGTGATTTGGCGAGTTTGGTCGGCAAAGCCTCAACAAGGGAAGATGAACGTCTACTTTGATGGAGAAGAGGAAGCGAGTTATACTCGCCCATTCAAACAATTTTTTGAGCAGCCTACTGAGAATGTCTCACCAGCCGGTTTTCCTAGCTTGATGCCTAAACTTTCAGGCGGATACACGTCATTCCTTCCGATTCCCTTTGAAAAAAGCATTAAGATCACTTTTTCAGAAGATTGGGGAGAATATTATCATTTTACCTATAGCCTTTATCCAGATGAGATACTTCCAAGCTTTCAAGAAGTGATTTCAAAAGAAGGTTTGATTCAACTAGCGGAGATGGACAGGGCTCTCTACAGCCGCGGGGATCGTTATGAAAAAGAAGCCATCAGTGAATCGTTTGTCTTAGACAAAGAAACGCATTGCGTACTTGATAAAAAAGAATCCGGCGCATTGGTCTATATGGGCGTTCAATTGGAACATGAAAGCTATCCCACAGACGTCTTGAAAAAAATTTTAAGAGAAGTGTTATTAACAATTTATTGGGATGAAGAAGAGGTACCAGCGGTCTGTGTGCCCTTAGGCGATTTTTTTGGTAGCTCGCCAGGATATAATCTTTTTAAAACTTTGCCAGTTGGGATGACTGAGAAGCGACTCTATTCAAATTGGTTTATGCCTTACTCAAAGGGAGTAAAGGTCGAGTTAATCAATGAAGGAACGGAAAACATTCCGCTAATCTTTACTTATAAAATTGAAGAACTTGAAAAAGATCAGGCGGAGGATTATTTACGTTTCCATGCGAAATGGCATAATGGCGATTTCCAGCAACTGAATCAGCATGAATTTACTGAGGATGGTCAGCGTTGGCCGGACTGGCCATTATTGCTGACGGAAGGAACAGGAAGATTTTGTGGTGTACACATGCACATTCTTGACACGTGGGCTTCTCCTAAAGAAGAGAGTCAACAGTGGTGGTATGGTCAAGACAATCAAAAGACGATTGATTGGTGGTGGGGTGAAGGAGATGAGAAATTTTTTGTTGATGGTGAAAAATTTCCTTCCACCTTTGGAACTGGAAGTGAGGACTATATTGGCTATGCGTGGGCGGCGGAACCTCCTTTCGCATTGTTTGATAGTCCGTATGCAGCTCAGTCATTAATGCCAGTTGATGGCAATGGTCATACGTCTGTTTTGCGAGTACAAATCTGTGACAATGTTCCTTTTTTCACTAGCTTTGAAGGTTTCATTGAAAAATACAAAGCAGATACTTGGGGCGAGAGCAATCAGTGTATTTACGAAGTCACTCCTTTTTGGTATCAGGAAAAAGGAAGGAATGATCGTTATCAGAGAATGCCCAAAGAAATCTATACAAAAAATATTGAATAAGGATGCTGATTAAAAATGTACGGTTCTATTGAAGCAGGAGGAACAAAATTTGTTTGTGCGGTTGGGGACGAAGATTTTTCGATTATTGAAAGAGTGAGTTTTCCAACTACTTGTCCTGCAGAAACATTAGCAAACGTGGTTGAATTTTTTTCAAAATACCAAAAAGAACTTCAGAGTATTGGTGTGGGCTCCTTTGGTCCAATTGATATACATCCGGAGTCTAAAACCTATGGTTATGTTACGTCTACTCCTAAAAATGGGTGGGCACAGACTGATTTTGTCGGCTATCTGAAGCAGACTTTACCCGTTCCAATTGCTTGGACAACTGATGTAAATGCTGCTTGCTTTGGCGAATATGTCGCGGGCCATGGGTTAGGAATGACCAGTGTTGCTTACTATACCGTTGGAACAGGAATTGGTGGCGGTGTGATTCAATCCGGTAAATTTGTAGAAGGATTTAGCCATCCTGAAATGGGTCACATGTTGGTACATCGAAATTCTGAGGATTCATTTGAAGGTGCCTGCCCGTTTCATTCCAATTGTTTAGAAGGAATGGCAGCTGGCCCAGCGATCGAAAAACGTATAGGTAAGAAAGGCCAAGAATTGGTGCCAGAGGATTCCTTTTGGGAGATTGAGGCAGATTATCTAGCGCAATGTGCTTATAATACAACGTTGATGTTTTCACCTGAGATCATTATTTTTGGTGGCGGTGTGATGAAACAACCACAATTAATTAAAAAAGTACGGGAACGGTTTGCTGAACTGCTTAATGGTTACGTAAAGATACCCCCTTTAGAAAAATACCTGGTTACACCTAAATTAGAAGACAATGCGGGTGTGATTGGCGGCTTAGCGTTAGCAAAAGAAATAGAACTTCATTCATAAATAGTATTGAACGAAAAAGAAATGTCTTTTGGAGGAAAGAAGGAAACTATATGGTTGAGTTATCGTTAAAAAGTATTCATAAAAAATATCAAAATGCTGAAAACTATTCAGTAACCGATTTTAATTTGGAGATTGTGGACCAAGAGTTTATTGTTTTTGTTGGACCATCGGGGTGTGGGAAATCGACAACGTTACGGATGGTAGCTGGTTTAGAAAGTATTACTGAAGGCGAGCTAATCATCGATGGAACGATTGTGAATGATCTGGCACCAAAAGATCGAGACATTGCTATGGTTTTCCAAAATTATGCTTTATATCCTCATATGACGGTTTTTGATAACATGGCGTTTGGTTTGAAATTAAGAAAATATGACAAGGTGGAAATAAAGCAGCGAGTTGAGAATGCTGCAGATATCTTAGGACTAAGCGACTATCTCACTCGTAAACCAGCAGCATTATCTGGTGGGCAGAGGCAACGGGTTGCTTTAGGCCGAGCAATTGTTCGCGATGCAAAAGTATTTTTGATGGATGAGCCATTGTCCAACCTAGATGCCAAATTGAGAGTAGCGATGCGAGCGGAGATCGCAAAATTGCATCAGCGATTAAAAACAACGACGATTTATGTCACACATGATCAAACAGAGGCGATGACGATGGCCGATCGCATCGTTATCATGAAAGATGGATTCATTCAACAAATTGGGACACCAAAGGAGGTCTATAATAATCCTCAAAATGTTTTTGTCGCCGGTTTTATTGGATCGCCAGCGATGAATTTTTTCCGGATCTCCATAAGGAATGGGTATATTTCGGATGGGCATACGTTGAAAATTAAAATCCCTGAAGGAAAAAATAAAGTATTGCTTGAAAAAGGTTATGAAGGGAAAACGGTCATTTTTGGTATTCGACCAGAAGACATTCATACAGAACAAATTGTCTTGGAGAGTACACCCGGTTCCACCTTGCAAGCAGAAGTTGTTGTTTCAGAATTATTAGGAGCTGAAACGATGTTATACACGAAAACAGCTTCGACAGAATTCATTTCTAAAGTAGATGCCCGTGATTTTCATAAACCAGGAGAACGAATTGAATTGGCTTTTGATATGAATAAGGCCCATTTTTTTGATTTAGAAACAGAACAGGTGATTAAACTGCCGTAATTTGGAGGGCAAAATGGAAATTAAAGATTTTATCAATGGCTTGCAGCATGTTGGGATTCCGACGGAAAAAATGCTTCAATCTATAACATTTTATCAACAGCTAGGGTTCAAATTAGTCAATCAAGAAATTCAACCGGATGGTGGCGGGGTGGCGTTTCTCGAAAACAACGATTTCATTGTCGAATTATACGAACAAAAAAATCTAGACGGACATACGGGTGTGATTGATCATATTGCCTTGCAGGTGAGTGAAGAAATTGATACGCTCTTTGAAATGATTCAAGCGAAGGATTATCCAATCCTATCAGAGGGTATCGAGACTTTAGCCTATTGGAATAAAGGGATTAGTTTTTTTATTATCGAAGGGCCAAACAAAGAAAAAATCGAGTTTTGTGAAAAACATTAAGGAGAGAGTCATGGAAAAAGAGTGGTGGAAGGAGGCCGTTGTTTATCAGGTCTATCCTCGTAGTTTTCAAGACAGCAATAATGATGGGATTGGTGACTTGAAAGGTATCATTCAACGCTTGCCTTATCTTGCGAAACTTGGAATAGATGTACTATGGCTAAGTCCGATTTATCAATCGCCAAATGATGACAATGGGTATGATATTAGTGACTATCAACAAATCTTACCTGAATTTGGGACGATGGCAGATTTTGATGAGCTATTACGTGTTGCGCACCAGCATAAGTTAAAGGGTATGATGGACTTAGTTGTCAATCATACCTCGGATGAACACGCTTGGTTTCAAGAAAGTAAAAAAGGAATAGACAATCCTTATCGGGACTTTTATATTTGGCGAGATCCTAAAGAGGGGCAGCCTCCTAATAATTGGGGGTCTGAGTTTGGTGGTTCTGCTTGGGAATTTGATGAAGAAACCAATCAGTATTACCTACACATTTTTTCTAAAAAGCAGCCAGACTTGAATTGGGAAAACCCAAGAGTCCGAGAAGCGATTTATGCGATGATGCGATGGTGGTTAGACAAAGGGGTAGATGGATTCAGAATGGATGTTATTAATCTAATCTCAAAAGATAAGAGTTATCCAGATGATCCATTGATCAAAGCTGGGAAACGAACGACTTCTTTAGCGATGGTTGCGAATGGCACAAAAGTGAACGAGTATTTGAAAGAAATGAATCAAGAAGTTCTTTCAAGATATCCAGTGATTACAGTAGGGGAAACACCAGAGGTAACAATTGAGGACGCATTAGCATATGCGGGGTTTGAATCGAAAGAACTTCAGATGGTTTTTCAATTTGACCATGCGGATATTGAAAATAAAGAGGATGGTTTTGGTAAATGGAATGCCGATCGTTTTGATTTAATCGAATTGAAAAAAATCTTATCAAAATGGCAAACGGGTTTGTCTAATAAAGCGTGGAACAGTCTTTATTGGAATAATCATGACCGACCGAGAGTTGTTTCTCGCTTTGGGAATGATTCGCCAGCCTTTAGAAAGCTGTCAGCCAAAATGCTGGCAACGGTTTTACATTTTATGCAAGGTACACCATACATTTATCAAGGTGAAGAGATTGGAATGACCAATGTTTCTTTTGAAACAATTGAAAATTATCGTGATATTGATACGTTGAATGCGTTTCAAGAGTATGTGTTAGAAAAGGAAACCCTGAGTGCTGAACAGATGCTGACGTATATCCACCATTCCTCGCGTGATAATGCTCGTACACCAATGCAGTGGAGCACTGATTTGCACGCTGGCTTTACACAAGGTGAGCCTTGGTTGGAAGTGAATTCAAATTATAAAGATATTAATGTGGATGAGGCTTTGAAAGACCCGAACTCAATCTTTTACTATTATCAAAAAATTATTCAGTTACGCAAAGAATACCCCATTATTACCTATGGGGATTACCAGGTAATTGATCTTAATGATCCTAAGGTTTTTGTTTATAGCAGAAATTATAACGGAGAGACAGTATTCGTTATCTGCAATTTCACAGCTGAAACGGTGGAACGAAACGATCATTTACCAGTTGAAAAAACCTTATTACTTAGCAATTACGGGGATGATGATGCAAACAATATAAGACCGTATGAAGCAAAAGTATATCTATTTACAAAATAAATGAACAAGCATTGAGTAAAAATTTTTTCAAAATTGCTAAACTAGCTTACCAGCAAAGAAAAAAGCTGCTTCCATTTTCCAGTTTATCTATAGGAAAATAGAAAGCAGCTTTTTTGAGGAACAGTAGCATAGTATTAAAGGGCTAAAGGACACTGGATAATTTTCTAATGTAATCTCTTTTAAAAGGCGTCCATTTTATTACGACAAAGGCTTCAAATATTGTTAGAAGTTCCCCCTGATGCTGGATTAGAAGACATGCTAGCGACATTGCGATGGATAAAGGACAATATTGAGAATTTTGGAGGAAATCCTGATAATGTTACTTTATTCGGTGTTTCTGCAGGTTCTTCTGCTATTAATGTCCTATTAACTTGCCCGGAAGCTGAAGGATTATTTCAAGCTGCTATCACTCAAAGTGGATCACCGTTCAATCATGATGAGTGGGATATCGATGAGTTGCAAGAACAGGAACGCTGTAAAAAGTATTTGGATAGTGTAGGTATTGATGATGAAGATCTATTTACGGCCACAGTAGATCAATTATTGAGTAAACCTGATGAATATGAAGCCTCAGAATTCTGCCCATATGTCGATAATCGATTAATTCCAGATCGCTTGGAAAAATCTTTTTTGAAAGGAAACATTCATGATATTCCAATTATTCTTGGATGTACTGCAGATGAAGCTTCTATTTTGCTTGGAGAGCGTGACAAGGTTGGAAAAGAGCGATTTGATAAAACAGTAAATACTAAATACCCAAATCATAAGAAGTTTATCTACGAGAAATATGGATCATATTTAGATGCTTCTCCTGCGTACGCACTTGGACGATTTAGATCTGACAATACTATTGCAAATATGAGGTATTTTGCTTCGTGTTTAGACAAGAACAGAATTTCACCAACTTTCTACTATATTTTTCAAAGAGTGACTCCTGGAAAAGAACCCTATTATTTTGGGGCCTATCATGCGAGCGAAAACGCATACCACTTTCAAAATCTTAGTAGTGAATTTATTAATTATGGAGAGAGCGATGTACGTGTTAGTAATGCAATGGCTAAGTATTGGGCTAACTTTGCTAGAAATCATGATCCTAATACATCAGATCTTCCTGGATGGGAACGATTCGATATGGATTCAAATATGATAATGTATATTGATGACCCCTGTGAATGTGTTTCGTTAAAAAATAAATCGTTAACTATTGAGTTACAAAAAATGCTTGAAGAGCGAACGGAAAAAAATAATCCGGGTTTAGTTTAAAGTAGCCATTAAGGAATATGTAATCTAACTAAAAATTCTTGATCCTCAATATTTATCAGAAATGGACATCTTGATTTCAAAAGTGACTAGCAAAAAAATGAATACTGATTAATGATTTTCGAGATATCTTTTTAGCAATGACGTGGCGATTATATCAATTACAAATGGTTGCTGAATATTAGGAAAAATATTAAATACTTAATCATTGAGTATCTACACACCAAATGGCCTGAACCTGCAATAGGTTTAAGCCATTTGGTGCTTTTTACATATGAAACGTAAGCGTTGAACCGGCTCTTTCCAATCTTATATTTGGCTCTTTGTCAAATAGGACTGATAGAGTGAGATAAGAACATCTAAGGTAGAATT